>JACCDZ010272093.1_pt1 | contig 26869 bp, 17 predicted proteins | sample 7449551 | NCBI WGS metagenome assembly JACCDZ01 (sample SAMN15323452, study PRJNA562643) | freshwater metagenome | isolation source: river surface water | place: USA:Blue River Watershed | collected 2017-08-18 | reverse complement strand
TTTAAGTATTCTTCAATGCCTAAATGCTCGAGTTCTAGTGCGACTGACATTAGAAATACCCCTCTCGTTTTTTCTTCTCCATCGAACCACTAGAATCGTGGTCGATGACGCGGCCTTGGCGTTCGCTTGAACGTGATAACAACATCTCTTCAATGATGCCAGTCAAGCTATCTGCGGTTGATTCAATCGCACCGGTTAATGGGTAACAGCCTAGTGTGCGAAAGCGCACCAGTTGCTCAGTAGGCACTTCACCTTCAGCGAGTGGCATACGCTCGTCATCCACCATAATCAAAGTGCCGTTGCGCTCAACCACTGGCCGGTGTTTGGCAAAATACAGCGGCACAATGTCGATGTTTTCTTGATAGATATATTGCCAAATATCGAGCTCAGTCCAGTTGGACAGCGGGAACACTCGGATGCTTTCGCCTTTGTTCACTTGGCCGTTGTAGGTATGCCAAAGTTCCGGGCGTTGGTTTTTCGGATCCCAACGATGGTATTGATCACGGAACGAATAAATACGCTCTTTCGCCCGAGATTTTTCTTCGTCGCGGCGGGCGCCACCAAAGGCCGCATCAAATCCATATTTGTTGAGTGCTTGCTTGAGGCCTTCAGTTTTCATGATATCGGTATGTTTGGCGCTGCCGTGCACAAACGGACTGATTCCCATTGCCAAGCCGTCTGGGTTTTTATGCACCAACAAATCAAAGCCATATGCTTTGGCCACTTTGTCGCGAAACTCAATCATTTCACGAAACTTCCAGTCGGTATCGACATGCAATAGCGGAAACGGAATTTTGCCCGGATAAAAGGCCTTGCGCGCCAAGTGCAGCAGCACTGACGAATCTTTGCCTATGGAATATAACATTACCGGGTTTTCAAACTCGGCGGCAACTTCGCGAAAGATTTGGATACTTTCGGCTTCAAGTTGCTGTAAATGCGTTAAGGTCGGCATAGGTTTACCTTACTCCAGATGACCATGGTTAATAACCTCGCGCTAGTTCAACTGCGCGATAGGCTGTGCAAAAACGGTCGGTGACGATTGCGCCCCGTACCAAGCCAGTTGTTGTTGCAAACTGACCACTTCGCCAATCACCAGCAGTGCTGGGGATTGGATTTGATGCTGGCTGATTAATTCAGCGAGTTCGGCTAAGGTGCCCGTGACCACTCGTTGGTCAGGTCTAGTGCCATTTTCTAAAATTGCCACTGGCGTGCTGGCGGCGCGTCCTGCCTGCAAAAGTTGCTGCTGAATATGCGCAGATTTCATGAGTCCCATGTAAATCACTAAAGTTTGCTGCGGCCGACTTAGGCTATGCCAGTCCGGCTCTTTGCCATCTTTTTGGCAGTGTCCAGTGACAATTTGCACCGTTTGCGCATGGTCGCGATGCGTCAGAGGAATGCCGGCATAAGCGGCACAACCAGCAGCGGCGGTGATGCCTGGAACCACCTGAAATTTGATGGCATGCGGCAATAGGGCCTCAATCTCTTCGGCGCCACGGCCAAAAATAAAGGGGTCGCCGCCTTTTAATCGGCAGACTTTTTTGCCCGCAAGCGCTAAGTCCACCAGCAACTGGTTGGTGTGTTCCTGTTGTACAGAATGTGCGCCGGCTTTTTTACCAACACAGATCAGCTCTGCATCACGGCGCACTAAAGCCAAAATTGGCTCTGAAACCAGATAATCGTAAACAATCACATCGGCTTGTTGCATACATTGCAGCGCCTTTAGGGTTAACAGCTCAGGATCGCCTGGACCTGCACCAACAACAAAGACTTCGCCATGACTTGGCTCGTGACCTGCCAACAACGCTTCAAGTTTGTGCTCGGCAGCGCTGGCTTGCTCGGTTTGCAACAAACTGACCACTTCCGAGTTAAACACACGCTCGTAAAACTGCCGACGCTCGGCAAAGTTCTGTAGTTTTTCTTGCACCTTGCGGCGAAATTTACCAACCAAACTCGCCAGCGGCCCTAAATGCTGCGGCAATATGGTTTCTAACTTTTCCCGCAGGCGTCTTACCAATACCGGCGCGCTGCCGCCGCTGGAAATGGCGACCAAAATTGGCGAGCGGTCGATAATTGAAGGGAAGATAAATTCACATTTACTCTGGTCATCCACCGTATTTACCCAGATCTGCTGGGCGGTTGCCGCTTGGTGAACTTGCGCGTTGAGTTCATCATCGTCGGTAGCCGCAATCACCAACCAATGACCCGCTAATAACTCAGGATTGAATTCAGCACCAATGAGGGTTACTTGTTGTTGTTGCTGCCACTGTAGAAATTCGGGAGCAAAGTCTTTGGCGACCACACTTAATGCTGCGCCTGCTTGCAACAAGGTGCGGGCTTTACGCAATGCCACGTGACCACCACCGACTAATAAGACGGATTTGGCGTTCAAATCGGCAAAAATGGGTAAATACTGCACAGGGTCCGCTCCTTCTAGCGACAATCTTTAAAACCCCAAACGACAGCCAATAACTAGACCAAGCGTCGGGGGGATGATTGAGCGAATATTAGACGTCTAAACGTCCCAGATCCAAGAAGGGAATGCACCTAGATATAACTAAAAGGAATTAGAGACTAATTATTAGTGCTCATAGCAGCACAAGAGACGGCGTGGTAGCCGTCTCTTGTTGAATGAAAAGCAGAATTTATTGGCGTTGACTCACTGCCGCAGTAAAGACCACGTCGGTAGAGCTATTAAGCGCGGTTTCACAAGAATCTTGAATAACCCCGATGATAAAACCAATGGCGACTACTTGCATGGCGGTTTCAGCTTGAATACCAAATAAACTGCATGCCAGTGGAATTAACAATAATGAGCCACCCGCTACACCCGAAGCACCACAGGCGCAAAGGCTCGCGACCACACTTAATAACATCGCCGTAGCAAAATCCACTGGAATTTGCAGAGTGTGAACGGCGGCAAGCGTGAGTACTGTGATGGTAATAGCTGCCCCTGCCATATTGATGGTCGCGCCAAGTGGAATAGAAACCGAATAAGTGTCCTCATCCAATTTTAATTTCTCACACAGCATCATGTTCACAGGGATGTTTGCCGCAGAGCTGCGCGTGAAAAAGGCTGGAATACCACTTTCGCGTAAGCAAGTGAACACCAATGGATATGGGTTTTTGCGATTGGTCAAAAACACCAGCAATGGGTTGATGATAAAAGCAATAAATGCCATTGAGCCAACCAGAACGGCCAGTAATTGGCCATAACTTGCAAGAGCACTAAAGCCAGTTGTCGCAATAGTTTCTGCAACTAAACCAAAAATACCAATTGGCGCTAAACGAATAATCATTGTCACTAAATGGGACACGCCGTGGGATATATCAGCAAACACCTTTTTTGTCGTGCTATTGGCATGATGTAATCCCAAGCCAAAGCCAATTGCCCAAGCTAAAACCCCAATAAAGTTGCCAGTAAGCAGCGCATTAATCGGGTTATCCACCACTTTGTATAAAATGTCGGTGAGTACTTGAGTGATGCCTTGTGGTGCGTTCGCGCCGTCCGCCGCGGTGGTCAAAACTAGGGTTGTAGGAAACATAAAGCTGGCGGCTACTGCCGTTAAAGCGGCTAAAAAAGTCCCTAACAGATACAGCACTAACACCGGTTTCATTTTCGCTTGTCCGCCGATTTTACGGTTAGCGATAGCTGACGCCACCAGGACAAAAACTAAAATGGGTGCGATGGCTTTTAATGCTTTTACAAACAGCGCACCGAGCATTGCCACGGCTTGGCCGGCTTCTTTTGAAATACTCGCTAAAGCAATACCTAAGAGAATACCGACGATTATCTGTGGCACTAAACCAAATTGCCACACCGGCTTCTTCGGCAGGACTTGTTCTGTTGTCATATTGATGGACCCTGTTTTTATTGTCGTGCGATTGTGCCGCTAAAACGAACTGACGGCAAGTTTGCAGCGGCAAACGACCGCTTATCCAAGTTTTTGACCCTTTGTCGCCTGAGTCAGCAGACTTGCGAGTTGGCCGTTAAGCTAGGCAACATTGTGGTTCTAAACGGGTATTCATCATGAAATTGTTTCCGATAGCGCTGAATGCAACAATCTTCGCAGCAAGTGCTTTTGCAACACCAAGTTTTGCAGTAGATGTGAACTGGCGCTCTATTGCTGAACAACAACAGAGCAGTGACAGCGCGTTATTCCCTGCAGAAAATCAATGGCAAACCGTGCAAGCGCTGGATTTAGCCGCCGAGCATGATGGCGTCCGTGTTGCTGCAACCGCTTGGCATCAGCAGTGGATTGGTGACAGTACCTCAGCCTTGACCCTTTCAGAATTGTTTTATGATTTCAGCCTAGGTGACTGGCAATGGTCACTGGGCAAGAAAAAGCTCGATTGGGATGTCAGTTATGGCTTTCGGCCACTCGATATGTTTTCGCCGACTGATCCGTTGGCTGTTTACACGGCAGTTGCGCCCGGGGTTTGGCAAGCTCAAGCGGAATATCTCACCGAAGAGGGTGCCTTAAGTTTGTTGTGCAACCAAAGCCGTGCCGAGTTTTCCATTGCCGGTGAGCAAATTGCCGGCGCTTGGGGCTGTGGCACTCGGTGGTATCAGCGTTTAACGGACTGGGAATTGCAGTGGATAGCCCATTACGATGCACAGTTAAAAACTCGTTTAGGTTTTAGTGCAGTGTCGGTACTGAGCGATGCCTTGGAGTTTCATACCAGCTTATTGTGGCAACAACGATTCATGACCTCCGAGTTTTCAGTTGCAGCGTTATCGGCAAATAGTTTTATTAACCCGGTGCAAGCGGCCTGGCAACAAGGGGCTTGGCAGGGCGTTGCTGGTATCAATTACAGCTTTGAGTCTGGACTCAACCTAATTGCTGAATACTGGTATGACGGCCGTTCTCCTGCGGATCAACAGTGGCGTGAGTTGTTACAACAAGTGCCATTACAAGCGGCTGCTCTGGATTCTGACCCACGTGCCCGTCACTATTTGCTGACCGAACGGCAGATGTTTTCTAGCCAAAACTTGTTTCAACACAATGTGATGCTGCATTTGCGAGTTGCAAATGATCACTGGCGTCCAGAGCTTACTTTGGTGTATAACCCTGTTGATCCAACATTGTTAATTAATGGTAAGCTTTGTTACTCTTGGAGCGAAGGCCATCAACTTAGCCTAGGATTTCGACGTTATGCGGGTCAGCCAGCGGGGATTTACCGGCAGCTGTCATTTGATCAAAGTATTTACCTTGGAGCGGAATTTGTCTTCTGAACCGCAGTTTGAGCCCGGTGATGATGCCAGCGCAGAACGGCAAAAACTACTGAGACTGGCGCTGGTTTGCAGCGTCGTTGGTTTGTTTTTATATGCTGTCGGCTGGGCCGAGTATTTGTGGCTGTCGTTGGTCATTTCTTTAGGCATCGGTTTTACCACGCGGTACAGCAAGATGTGGATCCAGAAAGTGAGGCCGCAAACACCGTTGCCATTGGTCTACACCGCCGCCGTGCTGTTTGCCGTGGCAATTTGGGGGCTTATTCCAGTATTAGTGCGCTATCGGTTGTTGGCTGCAGATAATTCGGTGAGTTTGTTGAATTATTTGCCGGCACTACTTATCGGCACTGGAGCAACTTTAGTACTGAGCTACATCTACTTCAGTCGAGAGCAGGCATTTGCGCTGCAACAAGCACTTGATCGGGCTGAAATTAATCGAATCAATAAAGAAAAAGAAGTGCTGGAAACTCGGCTGCGATTGTTGCAATCCCAAATCGAGCCGCATTTTTTGTTTAATACTCTTGCCAACATTCAAGCGCTTATCACCATTGAACCCAAACAAGCCAACAAGATGCTGGCGGCGCTGACCTCATTGTTAAGACAAAGTCTCAATCGTACTCGACAAGAATGGCTAACGCTCGGCGATGAACTGCGTTTTAACAAAGCGTACTTGGCCATTCAGCAAATCCGGCTCGGGGATAGACTTAGAGTCACTTTAGATATTTCCGATAAAGTGCAAGATAACTTGCTGTTCCCTCCGATGTTATTACAGCCGCTGATTGAGAATGCGATTGTGCACGGTATTGAACCGCTGCGCCAAGGTGGTGAATTGCGTTTAAGTATTCAACTCGCCGAGCAGCGACTGTTTATCAGTATCTATAACGATGGCTCGCCAAGTGTGACGCCGAGTAAACATCAAGGGCATTCGGTCGGCTTAGGCACCACCCGCGAGCGTGTTCGGCAAATTTATGGTGATACAGCTGTATTTTCCTTTGAAGATCAGGGCACTTGCGGTGTTCTAGTAAAAATTGAGGTACCTATTCATGTTGCCAATATGTCGAGCGCTGATCGCGGATGATGAGCCATTATTACGACGCCATCTCCATGCATTATTAAGCGATTTATGGCCAGAACTGCAAATAGTCGCAGTGGCCAGTGATGGCGAAGAGGCATGGGATTTAGCAATCGAGCACACACCCGATGTCGCATTTTTAGATATTCGTATGCCGGGTATGGACGGTATGGAGCTGGCGCGTAAGTTTCGTCAGTTGGATGCACCGCCACTGGTGATCTTTACTACGGCCTTTGACCAACATGCGGTTGAAGCTTTTGAAAACGAAGCCATTGATTATTTACTAAAGCCTATCGAAGAAAGTCGGCTAGAAAAAGCGATTGCCCGCTTACAAGTTCGTCTACAAGCACGGCAAAACGGTCAACCAGACACCGAAATGCAAAAGTTGCAGCAGATGCTGACACGTTTACTTCCGGGAATGGCTACAGGTTTGTCCGCAACTGCAGCGGCGAACGCGAACACAGAGGACGCGGTCGGCGCTGGGGAGTCACAGCGCTTAAAATGGATCAAAGCTAGTTTTCGCGATGCGCTTTTTATGTTGGATGTGAACGATGTCGATTTCTTCCAAGCGGAAGATAAATATACGACGGTGAGCAGTAAAGGGCAGGAGTATTTGATCCGCACTTCAATTACCACGTTAGAGCAACAGCTTGATCCTGAGGTCTTTTGGCGCATTCACCGCGGTGTGATTGTGCGAGTGGCGCAAATTAGTAAGGTCGAACGCGATTTTGCCGGCCATATGTCGGTTACCTTAAAAAACAATTTAGTTTTGCCAGTAAGTCGCGCCTTCCAAAACCTATTTCGGCAGATGTGATCAAACATAAACGCTGGCGCATGAACGCGGCAATTGAAAAATACGTAGAGCATCTGTCGCTTGAGAGATGTCACTCTACGCCTTTGTTTTGGCAATTTTAGCGCTAGCCGCAGTGCAAATATTGCGGCACACTCAAACTGTACTTACACCGATCAATTTAAGGACATCCCATGAGTCAGTGCCCAGCGTTAACGCTTTTTCATAATCCACAAAGCCGTTCTTGTGGCGTTCGAATTTTATTAGAAGAGTTGCAGTTACCTTGTGATTTACAGCTCGTTAATTTTAAAGCCGCGGAAAAAAATCCAGCCCTGCTAAAAGCCAATGCGTTAGGTAAAGTGCCGACTTTGGTCGCCGCTGACCAAGTGGTCACTGAACAAACGGCCATCTATCAATTTCTTGCCGAACTCAAACCTGAAGCTGGATTAAGTCCGGCAGTTGGCGAGCCATTGCGCGGCCCTTATCTGCGAGCCTTGGCATTTTATGGTTCTAGTTTCGAGCCCGCTATGGTTGATAAAGCACTCAAGCGTGACGCAGGTAATCCAGGGATCAGTCCTTACGGCAGCTTGGCTGCGGTGGAAGCTGTCGTTGCCGAGCAACTCAGTAAAGGACCATGGTGGTTAGGTGAACAATTCACCGCCGCTGATGTACTTTGGGCCAGCTCGTTAGGCTGGATGCATCAATTTGGCATGATCGCCAGTTCACCGGAGCTGCTGGCCTACTTACAACGTTTTGAAGCTCGTCCTGCAGTGCAAAAGGCCCGCGCCTTGGATGCCGAGCTTGCGGCAACACTTGTCTAAACAATTACTTAAATTGGTTTTGTTGAACTAGCCGTGTGGCGATTTCGCCCACGGCTAAGCTTCGAGGCGCACTTGCATGAACGCCGCTGAGAAAGTGCTGACCAGTTCCCGCCGATTTGTTGCAAGATCGTGTCATTCCGATGAACTTTGCCGGCAAATTACCCATCTGTCTGTTTATTAAGCAAATGCGCATATTTGCACAATAAATCAACAAATTTATGTTCCAAATTAACTTTTCTGCGGTTAAGCTGCTCCCCCTAAAAAATATCGCCCCCCTATAGCAGGAACAATTATGCAGTATAAATTCCGTCTGTCGCTTGCAGCTTTTGCTGTCGCGAATGTGCTCTGCGCACCAGCGTTTGCTAATGTGTTGATCTCTGAATACATCGAAGGTTCAAGCAATAATAAAGCGCTTGAATTGGTCAATCTTGGTGACACCGCAGTCGATTTGTCGAGTTATGTCGTCGAAACTTATGCCAATGGTAAAACTACACCAAATAGTCCGGTGGTTAGCCTTTCGGGCATGCTCGCGCCAAAAGCAACTTACGTGATTGGTGATCCAAGTGCAGTTGCTGCTATTAAAGATAAATCACAACTGCTGAAAAGCTTGGGCTATAACGGTGATGACGCGCTAGTACTGAAAAAGAGCGGCGTTATTGTTGATAGCTTTGGCAAAGTGGGCGAGCAACCAAAACCGTCATGGGGTACTGCGCCGACAGTATCGTTAGACCAAACATTACGCCGTAAAACGACTGTCATCCAAGGTGATGTCATCATTAATGACGCCTTTGATCCAGCCACTGAATATACTGCCGCGACTAAAGATGATTTCTCAGATCTTGGTTTATACAACGGTAAAGCCGGCGGCGTTGTAGAAATTCCAAAATATGACCACGGTAGCTGTGGTGGCACTGTTAAGCTTATTTCTGCAGTTCAAGGCGCTGGTGCTGATTCACCGTTAAAAGGCCAAACGCTGACGATTGAAGCTGTTGTGACTGCAACCATGCCAGGTAGTGCTGGCTTAGGCGGTTTTTATATTCAACAAACCGAAGCCACTTATGATGCGGATAACAAAACATCAGAAGCCTTATTCGTTGTTGACACTTTAAACACCCCAGTCGTTAAAGTCGGTGACACTGTGCGTGTCAGCGGTGTGGTTGAAGAAGGTTTTGGTCAGACGCAACTAAACAAACTGGAAGGTTTAACGGTGTGTGGTACAGCCAGCTTACCAAGTGCGGCCACCATTACTCTGCCTGTGACCGCCAGAACGGATTTCGAGCCGCTGGAAGGCATGTTAGTAAGTACCAGCCAACAATTAGTTGTCACAGATAACTATGGTCTTGGCCGTTACAACGAAGTTGTGTTGGCAACTGAGCGTTTATACGTTTCAACGCAAATTGCTAAGCCTGGTGATGAAAGCAAAGCTGTTATGGCGAAAAATGCTTTAAACCGTATCGTTTTAGATGATGGCAAAAATGCGCAAAACATCGATACCCCATATCCAGCGCCTGGTTTAACTGCCGACAACACCGTACGTGTTGGTGACACAGTCGCACCATTAACTGCAGTGTTAGGATATGGATTTAGTGAATACCGTTTGCACCCAGTAAGTGCGGTGAATTTCACTAACCAAAACCAACGTACTGCAGCACCAGTATTTGCCAAGCCTGGTGATTTCCAAATTTCTAGTTTTAACGTGTTGAACTACTTCAACGGTGATGGCGCTGGCGCAGGTTTCCCAACCGCCCGGGGTGCCTCGACCTTGGTTGAGTTCAATAAACAACGCACAAAAATCATTGCTGCTATCACAGCGCTTAATGCCGATGTTGTTGGTTTACTAGAAGTAGAAAACGATGGTTTTGGTGAGCAAAGTGCACTTCGGAATTTAGTGGCAGGTCTGAACGAAAAAGCTGCCGCTGATGTCTGGGCCTTCGTGGATTTCAAAGCTGAGAAAATTGGTACTGATGCAATTACCTCAGCAATTATCTATCGCAAAGATCGCGTGAAAGAGCTTGGTACCGCCGCATTCACCACCACAGTACCATTTGATTATGGTAACCGTGCGCCGGTAACCCAAACCTTCAGCCATTTAGTTTCAGGCGATACCGTGCAAGTGGTTGTTGCGCACCTTCGCTCAAAAGGCAGTTGCCCAAGTGATAAGACCGATCTGGCCAACATCGACGCTGGCGATGGTCAAGGTTGCTGGAATGGTGTTCGGGTTACCGCAGCGCAAAACTTAAGTGATTGGTTAGCGACAAATCCAACGCAATTAACTTTAGCCGCCGGTCAAACTATCGCTGATCAACCAACCTTGATCCTGGGCGATATCAACGCTTACTTGATGGAAGGTCCAATCGACGCGTTTGCAGCAAAAGGCTATACCGAAGTTAGCAATGCGATGCACGGCAGTATGCAGCATTCGTACGTGTTTGACGGCGAGTCAGGAAGCCTAGACCATGCTTTTGCGAATGCAGCATTACTGGCGCAAATCTCTGACGTTACCGAATGGCACATTAACGCTGATGAGCCATTAATCCTTGACTACAACGAAGAGTTTAAATCTGAAACTGCGAAAGCGAACTTCTATTCGCCATCAGCATTCCGCTCTTCAGACCATGATCCAATGATTGTGTCGGTCAAATACTCACAACCAACAGTGAATAACGTGGGTTTTAGTATTTCGGAAAACGCCGTTGCCGGTGATTTAATCGGAACTGTATCAGTGAATTCGGTATTGCCAGTGACGGCATTCCGATTAAGTGGTGCACAAGCCAACTGGTTCAGCATTAGCAATAAAGGTGAATTGCGCTTTGCAGCAAAAGTTAATCCGGATTTTGAAACCCTGCCAGTGCTGACTGTCGCCGTTGAAGCGCAACATGCTGGTGGCTTATGGACTGCGCCAGCAAACATCCAAGTTGCCTTACAAAACGAAGCGGAACTGCCATTGATGACAGTGTCGACCGGTGTTGTAGAAATCACGACTGATGCTGCTGTTGGTACGGTAATTAGCAACATTTCAGCAGTCGCTGTGGATGAAACTGCAAGTATTCGCACGATCACCGTCAGCGGTGCGGCAGGTTTTGCAATTGAAAACAATGCGCTTGTATTGAAGTCTGCAGTTGCCGCCGGTGAATACGAATTGAAAATCACCGCAACCGACAATAAAGGCAATAGCTCAATTCGGACCGTGATTTTACGCGTTCAAGCGCTGCCAGAAGGCGGTAGCATGGGCTTATGGTCTGTTGGATTGTTGATGCTGATGGCTGGTTTCCGTCGTCGTAGCAGCAAGTAACCCTCTGCCGCTATTGCGGTAAGTCAAAAAGAGTAGCGCAGCAATCCGCTACTCTTTTTTTTTGCAAAAAAATTAACCGATGTGGTTGTTTGTCTTTGGCGATGGCGCCAAAACCCTAGGGACTTTGCATCGATTGGCCACGGCACTGTCGCCAAAACATACACATGATCCAACCGGCATGGGCGTCCTCTGGCAACTCACTTGCTAAGGCTGATACACTTGGCGCTCTTTTCGCGAAAATCACTCCCGCACCTGCAAAGTGATAAGGATTTCGATGCGCATTTTACATACCTCAGACTGGCACTTAGGACAGCAATTTATCGGCAAAAGTCGTGAGGCTGAGCATCGGGCATTTTTTCGTTGGTTAATAAATCAAGTTATTGAATTACAAGTAGATGTGTTGCTGGTTGCTGGTGACATTTTCGATACCGCAACACCGCCAAGTTATGCCAAAGCGCTGTACCATCAGTTGATTGTGGATTTGCAACCGAGCAAATGTCATGTGGTACTGCTTGGCGGCAATCATGATTCAGTGGCAGTGCTGAATGAAAGCGCAAATTTGCTCGGCTGTTTAAATACCGATGTGGTGCCGGGCTACTGGCAAGAGCAAGAGAAGCACCTGCTCGCACTGAAAAATAAGGCGGGCGAGCAAAAACTCTGGTTGTTAGCGCTGCCGTTTTTACGTGCGCGTGATTTAAGTGTGTTAACCACTGCGCAAAGTAGCGCAGGTCAAACCGCGCAAGAAAAACAACAACAGCTGCAGCAGCAAATTGCCCAGGTTTATCAGCAATTGTTCGAGCTTGCCCGGGCCAGAGATGCCAAGTTTCCTATCATCGCCACCGGCCACTTAACTACGGTCGGCGCCAGTCGCAGTGAGTCGGAGCGGGAAATTTATATCGGCAATCTTGAGGCTTTCCCGGCACAAGCTTTTCCGCCAGTGGATTACCTGGCTCTTGGCCATATTCATCAAGGTCAAAAAGTTGCTGGCAGTGATTATTTGCGTTATTGCGGCTCACCAATTGCGCTGAGTTTTGACGAAGTTCGTCAGCAAAAGCAGGTGTTATTGCTTGAATTTGCCGAAGATGCCGTGCATCCATGCTCGCCGCTTGTGCAAAGTATTGCCGTGCCTTGTTTTCAGCCGCTGCTGAGTTTAACCACGGATTTGGCGAGTCTACCGGCGATGCTGAAAACCGCTTGTGACCAGCTCAGCAGCAAGCAAAGCTTGTGGCTGGAATTGGTGTTAAATGGTGAAGATGCGCTATTGACCGATATCAGCTTGCCGTTGCAGCAATTGTTGGCGGATTTGCCTGTCGAATTGCTACGACTGCGCAAAGCGCGGCCGCTTGGTGCCAATAATAGCCTGACGCAAGCCGCCCCAGATCTGCAAACACTGACGCCTGTTGAAGTGCTGACTGCCAGGTTTGCCGATGAAGATTTGAGCGCGGAGCTCAGCGCCCGCTTAACGATTTTGCATGACCAAGCGCTTGAGCAAGTACAAACCGACAGTGGAGCGTCTTTATGAAAATTCTGTCGGTTCGCCTGCAAAACCTCAATTCACTGCGTGGTGAATGGAAAGTAGATTTTCGTGACGAGGCTTTTGCTCAAAGTAACTTGTTTGCCATCACCGGACCTACCGGAGCGGGTAAAAGCACTTTGTTAGATGCAATTTGCTTGGCGCTTTATCATCAAACGCCACGACTCAAAACGTTATCGCAAACCAGCAATGAATTGATGAGTCGCCACAGCAGCGAATGTTTGGCGGAAGTTGAGTTTGCGGTGCGTGACAAGTGCTATCGCGCCTTTTGGTCGCAGCGGCGCTCGCGTGGCGCTTTGGATGGCAAACTGCAGGCGGCAAAAGTTGAATTGGCGACCTTGGATGGCGAAATTCTCACTGACAAAAGCAATGAAAAACTGCGGATCACCGAACAACTGACCGGCTTAGACTTTGCCAGGTTCACCCGTTCAATGTTGTTATCCCAAGGCAATTTCGCCGCGTTCTTAAATGCTGATGCTAATGAGCGTGCGGAATTATTAGAAGAGCTGACTGGCACCGAAATTTACGGCCAAATTTCCATGCGGGTATTTGAGCAATGTCGAGAGCTCAAGCAACAGCAAGAGCTAAAACAAGCGCAAATTCAAGGTTTATCGCTGTTAAGCCAAGAGCAAATGGTACTGCTTGGCGACCAAGAACAACAATTGCAGCAGCAACAGCAGCAATTGCAAACAGATCAGCAGCAGTTACAACCGGCCATCCACTGGTGGCAACAACGCGAGCAAGCACTGTTGCAGCAGCAGCAAGCGGTGACTCAGCTCACGGCAGCGCAGCAAGCAATGCAACAGGCGCGCGCCGGTCTTGCCAAGCTCGATACTTTCCCACTGGTGGCGCGGTTGCTGCCGGACTACCAACTGCTGGTGGCGGAACGCCAGCGCCGTAGCGATCTTGAAGCTCAGACTTTGCAAATTCAGCAGCAATTGCAGCCATTGCAGCAACAGCAATGCCAACAAATTGGCCAATATCATAGCCTTGCGGCCGGCGTGCAGCAGGCATTGCTGCACAAACAACAGCAATGGCAGCAACAATGCCAAGTTCTTGCGCAGCAAATTGACCAGCGGCTTTCGGCCTCAGCATTAGCCGAACTGCTCGCGACGCTGAAACCCTTATGGCAACAAGCGAAGCAGGCCGAGCAGCAGCAACAGGCACAGCAACAACAGCTCGCGCAAGTGTCGGCGGAACTACAAACTTGCCAACAACAAGGTGTGGCGCTGAATCAGCAGGTGAAAACCTTAGAAGCAGCGCAGCAAAGCGCAGAGCAAGCGCAGCTGCGCTTGCAACAGGCCATCGCACAGCAAGATAACGAAGCACTGACGGCTGCGCTTTTGCAAGCGCAACACGTCCAGCAGCAATTGAGCCAATTTGGCTTATTAGCCGAGCGCGGGTGGCAATTGCAAGATGAATTGTTCGCACTTCGCGAGCAAGCGACAACAATTGCGCCAAATTTGGCGCAGTTGGAAGCCCAGCTGAGCCAATGTCGCGAGCAGTTTCGACTGCAAACGGCGACGCTGAAAGATAAAGAACTGATTTGGCAGCAACAGCTGAAAATTACCGAGCTCACCACGCATCGTGATCAGCTGCAACCGGAGCAACCGTGCCCACTATGTGGCAGTCTCGAGCATCCATTTGCCGCTTATCTGCAGGTCGATGCTAATGAAGCCGAGCTGGCGCTGCAACAAGCGCGAGCCCAACAAGAGAGTTTGCGACAACAAGGCGCAACGCTCAACGAGCAAAAGAGCGTGCTGCAAGCCCAAGAACAGCAAATTGGTAAGCAGCAGCAAGCGCTGCAGCTGCAACTTGCCAACACCGAACAACAACTGCAAGCGCTTGGCGCTACCAAAGTGGACAGCCACCAAACGCCAAATTCGCCGAGCAATAGCCACAGTGAGGACAGCCACTGGTTTTTAACCGCCTTGCAGCTGTATCAGCAACGTGACCGCGCTCAGCTTTTGCTACAACAACAGCACAGTGTGGCGGCACAGGCTCAACTGCAACAACAAAGCAGCGCGCTGCAAGCGTTGCAGCAACAACTACTACAGGCACAGCGCGATTTGCAAAATCGCAATCAAGCGTTGCAGCAAGCTGCAGAGCAGTTAGCGCTGCATCGCCAGCGTTATACCCAGCTGCAAAAGGATTTGAAAACTGCGGAGCAACAGTCGACACAACTGGCAGCACAAAGTGCGGAGTTGCGCCAAGCCTTGGATCAGCTGCTGCAACAAGTTGGCGAGCCAGTCCAATTGCCGCTTGGCGAATTAGCTTTGCGGCTGCAGTCGTTGCAGCAACAACAGCAGCACTGGCAACAGCAAGAGAGTGAGCTGCAGCAATTGCAGCGCCATCTGTTGTTACTGCAAAACGACTTGCAACAAGCGGCGCAGCAGTTGGCGAATGCGGAAAAGCTCTGGCAGGCGCAATCGCTACAATTGTCGACTCAGCACATAGATGCACAGTTTTCACCAATTGCAGACTTAGCAAGTGCGCAAGCGCTATTAGCAAGTTTGCCCAGTACCATTAGCGACCAAGCGCAGCGCATTGATGCGTTGTCTGGGCAATTACTGCAGGTTTCGCAGCAACAACAGCAACTACAACAAACCTTGGAAGTGCAGCAGCAGCGCTGGCAACAAGCTTTGGCTGACAGCCCATTCGCTCGCGAAGCTGACTTTTTATTAGCGAATTTGGACGAAACCGAGCGGCTACGTTTAGAGCAATTTAAGCAGCAGTTACTCGCGGCCATCGCCTCGGCCGAAGCGTTACAACAACAGGCGAGCCAACAAATTACTGACTTAGACGCGGCGCCACTATCCAATGAGAGCTTAAGCACTTTGCAGACGATGCTTGCCTCGTTACAACATCAGCAGCAAACATGCAGTGAGCAGCTGGGGCAATTGCGTCAACAACTGAAGCAACAACAAGATCTTGCCAGCACGCAACAAGCGCTTTATTTGGAATTACAGGCGCAACAAGCGGAGTATCAAGACTGGCAAAAGCTTAATCAACTGATTGGCTCGGCGGATGGCGCTAAGTATCGTCGTTACGCCCAAGGGTTGACCTTACAGCAGCTTATCATCCTAGCGAATCGGCAGTTACAGCAGCTACATAGCCGCTATCAATTGGCGCGAAAACCTGATGTTGAACTGGAATTGTTAGTGGTCGACAGTTGGCAGGCGGATGCGCTGCGCGATACCAAAACCTTATCCGGTGGCGAAAGCTTTTTGGTGAGTTTAGCCCTTGCATTGGCACTCTCAGATCTGGTCAGCCACAAAACCCGCATCGAGTCATTATTCCTTGATGAAGGCTTCGGCACCTTAGACCCCGATACGCTGGAAACTGCGTTAAGCGCACTCGATGCGCTGCAAAGCAGCGGCAAAATGATTGGCATTATCAGCCATGTCGAAGCTCTAAAAGAACGGATTCCAGTACAAATTAAAGTGCTAAAACAAGCAGGTTCCGGCTGGAGCCGCTTGGTATTGCCGGGTGAGGTTGGTTAGGGTTTGCAAGGGCCTTGCTGTAGTTGATATCTGAATTCTGGTTGGTCACTCTAGTTTTGAAATATGCTTTTGAAATATAGTTTTACCAGATCTGAGCTTCTAGCAAATGGCTGATGTTTATTTGCAAAAATGTTAGAATATAACGTCATTTGCAAATTACAAATTAGAACTTATTGATATGAAATCTATTTTTGCTCTCATCGCATTTTGTTGTTTAGCACCGCAAGTCGTTGCGCAAGCAGCAACGTCGCAAGCAAAAGCATCATGGCAAATTGAGAAAGTTGATTACTTTACCGAGCCGACCTCCACGGCTGGTGTGGAGAGAAAAAAAGCGGCGGTCCGCTTTACCAATCGCCAACGTATTGAACTACCTCTGGATAATACAGTGGTCATCGCAGTACTTCGTGGCTCGGACCAAAGCGAGTTTTTACTTGCCCAAGGCACAAATTGCACGGAATGTGATGAATCTGTCACAGTACGACTATACCAATTAACCCAATCCGGCCTTGTGGCAAATGACCACAGTTATTACAACGCAGGCAGTGAATTGGATTTCTATGAGCCACAAACCAAAGTCCAAGAAAGCCGGGTGTTTTATGGGCAATGCTTGGCAGCAGCCACCAGCGATGTCGTGGTATGGTTCACTAAATTTATCGGCGAGGACGATAAATGGCATGATTTTAATACCATAGCGACTTTGGCAAATGACGGTGTCAAACTTGAAGAACTCGACGCCAAAAAAGTCAATCTTGCAGCGGTATTAACTAGAGTCGCCAATGCTGAATGTCATGAAATCAGCGGTTCAGAATGGTTTAGTGAGCCATAAAAAAGCCGCGGGTATCGATTGCTAAATCTGCGCGCCAAACCACACGCATATGGCCACCGTTGCCAAGCTTGTTCGGACAGGCAACCCACATCACGGTTGAAGCCGCCAAGCGTTATGCCGTTGGTGGCTGTAAACCATGATTGACTCAATGCCGACTATCAATCTGTTTTAAGCGCTGCATAAAGGCGTCAATTTGCTCTTCATTTTGTGCATCAATATGATATTTCTGATGAAATCCCAGAGTCAGACTCACACCATCGGCAAAAAAATACAAATCGTAACCATCAAAGCCGGTAGCGACCTGCATGCCTGCGAGTTCAAAACCATTGCCAACAGGTGTCTTCGCGGGCTCACCCCGTTGTTCTATTTTGCCAAATACCTTCATCAGCAGTTTGGCGTCGATTAAGTTTTGCATCGGTCGGGTTCCTCGTTTGTCGTTGCCCGCAAGGCACTATACACTGGCATTTGTGATAGTTCAGTACGCTACCGAGCGCAGATCAGATGCTTGCCATTGCTTTTTTACCCATTTAGTTTGGCGAAGGAAGAGCGACTCAAGCCCACTTTTTTGCAAAACATGACAAATGTCATACCCTGTCGCTGACATTTGCCGTAGCCAAGCCTAGGGTTAGCGATTAAGCTTTGGTTCTGGTTTTTGCAATGGAGTTGGTTATGACAGAGTTAGCATTGGAGAAACGCTGGGCTTGGATCTATCTGATTAATCTCAGTTTTTACATAGTCCCGCTATTTTTTGGCAATTATTCGACGCTGACTATCATCGCGCTTCTTGCGGCATTACCGCCTTTTATTGCCGGTTACTTTTGGGCCTATAGCTCGACACCAACCACTATGTGGCGACCTATTGCGCTGATGTTGAGCATCGCGTCGATTGCGACGCCTTGGCATCCAGGCACCATCGCGTTGTTCGGTTATGCCGGCTTTTTTATCGGTTTTGCTTATGAAAAACGCACTATCATTTTGTCGCTTACCGCCATCATGGCGTGGCTTGCCATCCTGCAATGGTGGAACGATTTTACCGGCCCATATTTTCTGATGTATGGCAGTGTACTGACACTTGGCGTGACACTATTTGGTATGCTGGAACGGAATCGGCAGCTGAATCAGCGGCAAAAAGAGCAAAGCCAAGCCGAAATTAAACAGCTGGCACAAATGGTTGAACGCGAACGTATTGCCCGTGATTTACACGATATTATGGGCCACAGCTTGTCGAGCATTATTCTCAAAGCCGATTTAGCCGCAATGTTGCTAAAAGCTGGTCAAGCTGAGCAAGCCGCACAACATCTGACCGAATTATCCCAGGTTGCCCGTGATTCGTTATCGCAAGTCCGGCAAACAGTGTCTGGCTATAAACACAAAGGTTTGTTAGCAGAAATCAGTACCTTAGCTCAGCGGTTACGGGAGCATGGTTTTGCGGTCTCTCTGGAGGGTGATGTGCCAACTTTAGCCGCGCGGGAAGAATCCGCAGTGATTTTGGTGCTCACTGAGCTGGTCACCAACATCCTACGCCATAGCAAAGGTAATAGTTGCCAAATTAGGTTTAGCGAAGATAATCAAGGCTTTAAGGTTGAAGTCAGCGACAACGGTGAAGTTGCCAGCTTTGGTTTTGGTAATGGGTTAACCGGTATTCAAGAGCGTTTAAGCGCACTGCAAGCCAAGCTGGATTACCAATTAGATCATGGTTGCCATCTCTCGATCTGGTTACCAAAAAGGACGCAAGCATGAGAATTTTATTAGCTGAAGATCAGGCAATGGTGCGCGGTGCCCTTGCCTCTTTATTGCGCTTAAGTAGCCAACATGAGCTGGTGGAAGCGGCCGATGGTGATGCCGCATTAGCGCTATTAAAACAACAGTCGTTTGATTTGTTGCTTACGGATATTGAAATGCCTGGACGCAGTGGTCTGGAACTCGCGGCGTGGTTGCAACATCAACAAAGCCCGACCAAAGTGGTGATTATTACCACCTTTGGCCGTAGCGGTTATATCCGCAGAGCTCTGGATTGTGGCGTCAGTGGCTTTTTGCTGAAAGACGCGCCAGTACAAGATTTATTAGCGGCGCTGGAAAAGGTGCAGGCTGGTAAACGGGTGATTGACAGTGAGCTGGCATTGTTGGCGCTTGGCGAGCAAGATCCGCTCAATGACAAAGAGCGACGCGCTTTGCGCTTAGCTGGCGAAGGTAAATCTACTGCGGAGATCTCGCAGCTGTTATTTATCGCCGAAGGCACGGTCCGGAATTATCTGTCTGAGGCAATGTCAAAACTCAATGCCGCCAATCGTATTGACGCAGCCCGCATCGCCCAGCAAAAGGGCTGGTTGTAACGACTAGTTTTTCGCTTGCACGATTGTTATGATGCAGTTAAATAATATTAAACGGACTGCATCATGGCTTTGTCTGCACTCGCACTCATCACCGCATTACACTCATCAAATTTGGCCTCGTCGGCACAATTAGCCACTTATCAACAACAGAGTATTGAAGCTGCCACTGTGGTGACATTTCATTCGCCAGAGCAAGCGCGCGCGGCGGCAATCGGTTTGCATCATTTGTTATTGGCTGGCGACTGGAAAAGCGGTCAACTGATTTTGCAATTGGACGAAGCCGAGCAGCAAAAATTGCGGCCCTTTGCGACAAGCATGGCGCCAGCGACCGAATGGCAACAGCAACAATTACAGATCTGGCAAGCACAGCAGACTGCACAGCAACAGGCCATCGATGTCACCAGTCAAGGTATTCCTGGCTACAGTTGTTATGAAACCGTCGAAGAAACTTACGCTGCAGCGCAGCAGTTAGTGACCAATTATCCACAATATGCCACTTTTCAATCGATAGGTTCGGCATGGGCAAAGAGTAAAGGTCGTGATGGCTTTGATCTCTATGTACTTAAAATAACTAAAAATAATGGTAAGACTGACAAGCCTAAGCTGTTAATCAATAGCGCGATTCATGCCCGTGAATACACCACCGCCGCGACCGCCTTACAGTTTGCTCGTGAGTTATTAAGCAACACCGGGAAAGATGCTGATGTTGATTGGATGCTTGAGCAAAATGAAGTGCATTTGGTGTTACACACCAATCCAGAAGGGCGAAAAATCGCGGAAACTGGTGTTTCGTGGCGGAAAAATATCAATGACCAGCAATGTGCGAGCAGTACTTATGGCGTTGATCTAAATCGAAACTTTAGTTTTGGTTGGAATAACGTACCCAATGACGGCGGTAGCAGCAGTAATAGCTGCAATATTACCTATCGGGGTTCAACGGCAGGCTCTGAGCCGGAAGTGAAAGCGCTTGAAGCTTATGCACGCAAGTTATTTGCCGATAAACGGGGTCCGGCACGAACCGACGCAGCACCTGCCGACACTTCGGGGATCCACATCGATTTGCATAGTTATAGTGAACTAGTGCTATGGCCTTGGGGTGAAGACGAGCGGGTCGCGCCAAACGGCACAGCACTGCAAACCTTGGGACGTAAATTTGCATATTTCAGTGACTACACGCCAACCCAGTCCGTTGGTTTGTACCCGACAGATGGCACCAGCGATGGCGCCAGTTATGGTGAATTGGGCGTCGCAGCGTTCACTTTTGAAATGGGGACGGCGTTTTTCCAGTCATGTAGTGTGTTCCAAGAAGATATTTTACCGCGCAATTTACCCGCATTGCGTTATGCGCTGCGCGTGGTGAAAGCCCCATATTTATTACCGGCCGGCCCGGACGTTGTTGGCTTACCGAGTACCGACTTAACTGTCGCCAAAAATCGACAAATTACTGTTGATTTTAATGTGTCTGATCAGCGGTTTAATCAGCTAAAAGGCGTTGAACAAACCCATAATATCCGCCAAGTTGAACTCTATATTGACCAGCTGCCAACGGATGTCGGCGCAACACCCAAGCTGTTGACTGCCAAAGATGGTCAATTTGACAGTGCCAATGAAGCCATTGCGCTGACGCTTGACGGCGCGGATTTAAGCTTGGGTCGCCATACCTTGTATTGGCAGGCAAAGGATGCCAATAACCAAACAGGCCCAATTTATGCCAAGTATATCGATGTTGTGGCACCCGTAGCTCGCAAACTCGGTTTTACCAAACAGTGCCAGTTTTTAAAGTGCAGTTTCACCGACGCGACAGAAAAACTTGGCAACGAAACTCTGAGCTATCGCTGGGATTTTGGTGGCGGCCAAACCAGCACTAGCAACAATCCGCAGGTTACTTTTGCGGCAGCAGGTAGTTATCCGGTGAAGTTGCAAGTGAGTGATGGTGTGGAAACGACAGAGTTGACTCAACAAGTGCAAGTCTTTGCCGAGCCTTCGGCTGCTATCACAGTGAGCTGCACCAATCTAACCTGCTCTTTTAAAGGCACAGCCAGCAGTGTCAATGGCGCTATCGGCCAATTCGCTTGGACCATCAATAGCACCAGCTACTCAGGCGCTGAGCAAAGTGTCACTTTCCCACAAGCGGGTACTTATCCGGTTGAGTTGCGAGTGACTGATAGCGCGCAACAACAAAAAACGGTGAGCGAATCGGTGACTGTGACTGCGGGGCCTGTGGTAGTTCCGCCGACGCCGACGCCAATCCCAACTGAAAGTAAAAAATCGGGTGGTGCGGTGCATTACCTGATGCTGCTGTTGTTACCGCTAGGTTTGTTACGCCGCTTGCGTCGTTAACCACTGAGCGCAAAAAAATTCCCCCGCCAAAGTTGCCTTGGCGGGGGAATTTCTCAGAATTTCAAGGACTAAGCTAACAATAAACATTTGAACTTGCGCTAATGACGCAATTGCTGTTCCAGCATTGCTTGGAATTTCTCAGCGGGCACCGGCGGGCTAAATAAATATCCTTGGTAGTGATCACAACGTTGCTGCTGCAAGAACTCCAGCTGTGCCGCAGTTTCCACCCCTTCAGCCAACACTTTAAACCCTAAGGTGTGCGCCAAGCCGATAATCGCATTGGCTATCGCCATATCGTCTTTGCTATGCGGAATATCGTCGATAAATTTTTTATCGATTTTTAGCACATCTAATGGGAAGCGTTTCAAATAAGCTAAAGATGAATAGCCGGTACCGAAGTCATCGATGGCCAAACGGATGCCAAGGCCTCGCAGTTCATTGAGGGTATTGACTACCGACTCTTCGTTTTCCATCAAGGCGCTTTCGGTCAACTCGAGCTCCAACGCATAGGCCGGGAAGCCGCTGTTTTTTAGGACATCCGTGACCATTTTGCGCATGTTGTTGCGTTTGAATTGTTGTGGCGAAACGTTCACGGCCAAGGTTAGTCGTGGTAAGCCTAATTCAAGCCATTGTTGGCCTTGGCGACAGGTTTCGGCCAAGACAAATTCACCCACTTCATGAATAAGGCCACAAGCTTCTGCGACCGGAATAAAACTACCCGGAGGAATTAAGCCGCGCTCCGGATCAAGCCAGCGCACTAAGGCTTCAGCGCCGATAATGCGGCCACTATAAATCTCGATTTGCGGCTGATAAAACACCCGTAAATGCCCTTGTTTGATGGCCTTACGCAGCTGTGCTTCGAGGGTTATACGTTGTCGGGCTGCTTGGGTGTACTCGTCGGAATAGAAGGTGAAGGTGTTGCGTCCAGCCGCTTTGGCTTTGTATAACGCCGCATCAGCGCCTTGCAACAACGCTGCCGTGTTGGTGCCATGATCCGGATAGATACTAATACCGACAGAAGCACCCAACGTCACTTCCATTTTTTCACCCAGGATCCAAGGCTCAGCCATCAAGGCTATTAACTTGTTTGCGACCATCGCCGCATCCTCAGGTTGTGGCATGGCATTAAGCAAAATGGCAAATTCATCACCGCCTAGCCGTGCTATCACGTCAGTATCCCGCAATTTACGTTTTAAGGTTTGCGCCACTGAGGTCAACAACTGGTCGCCATGTTGATGGCCAAAGGATTCGTTCACGTCCTTAAAGTGATCTAAATCGAGCATCAGCACGGCCAATTGAGCGTTTTCCCGCGCCGCCAGTTTGATGGCTTGATCAACTTGTGACATAAATAGCTGCCGATTTGGCAAATTGGTGAGCTCGTCATGTTCACTCAAGAACATCATTTCGGCTTCGGTTGCGCGGATCTTCGATAGGTCAGTAAAGACCGCAGCATAATGACTGACTTCATGCTTTTCGTTAAATACAGCACTAATGCTTAGTTGCAGCGGCACAACGGTGCCGTCTTTGTGCTTGTTGTATACCTCACCTTGCCAGTGATGGAGCTCGGTGAGGTCGTGCCACATGTGTTGGTAGAAGTCTTCAGAATGTCGGCCAGAGCGTAATAAGGTCGGGGTTTGACCAATCAGTTCGGCTTGGGTATAGCCAAACAAACGCTCTAGTGCTGGGTTGACTGAAATAATATTTTTCTGAGTGTCGGTGATTAAGATGCCTTCTTGGCTGGAATTAAACACGGCTTCCGCTAAACGCAACCCGGATTCTTGTCGTTTGCGTTCTGTTAAATCGATATCCATGCAAAATATCTGCGGGGCGCGACCCGGTAAATTCACCACGGCATGGCCGGAATAAACTTCGACCATGGAGCCGTCTTTACGCTGTAATTGCAGTTCGTCTGAAGGGATAGGGGTTTTGCTATCCGCCATAAAATGCATGGCGTCGCGCACCGCTGGGTGCATTTCATTGGGGATGATCAGGTCTAATAAATTCTGGCCTATGGCTTCGTCAGATGAGTAGCCATACATGGTTTCACTGGCTTTATTCCAATAAAAGGTTGTGCCATCGGCTTCATAACCTTGCACAGAAATTTCTGGTGTGTTGTCCAGCAGGGTGCGAAAGCGCAACTCACTTTCCATCCATTGTTGTTCGGCAAGCTTTTGCGGCGTGATATCTTCAAGTTCCAGCAGCACATGGCTGATTTCAGCGCGGCGGCCAACAATCGGATAAAAACAACTTTCTTGCCAATACCGACTGCCGTCAGGGCGCTGCAAATGGTCTTGCCGACGCACCACCGGTAATTCCCCTGCCAGAATTGCCGAAATCGATTGTTCGATCTCTGCCTGTAAATGCGGCGGAAAGACTGTATACAGTTGACGTTCGACTACTGAGTTAGCACTTTGTCCGGTCAGTAAGGCGAATCGTTGGTTGTTATAATCGACTTGGCCATCAATCCCGGCAATTAATATCGCGACTGGGCTTTGTTCAATTGCTTTTGACAGCAAATCAAAGCGACTTTTGGCATCACTACGTTCAACCAAAAATGCCGCCAGGCTGACGGTGAATTGGATAAGCTCGCGCTCTTCTGCGGTTGGCTCACGACGCTCGGCAGCATATAAAGCAAAGGTGCCTAGCAGCTTATGATTGGCGTCGAAAAACGGCGTTGACCAACAGGCTTGTAACCAGTCATAAGGCGCGATAAGGTCTTGAAAATTAATCCATAACATATCGTTATGGACGTCGCTCACTACCACAGGCTGCCCGGTGGCCGCTGCTGTGCCACAAGAGCCATTGCCATAACGAATGGCTAAGCCTTCCACTTTTTCGTTGTATTCGGCAGGCAAACTTGGACCAGCCCCCACATGCAAAGTGCCTTTATGGGTGTCCGCCAATAAAATCGAGCACTTCAAACTTGGACGTTGTTGTTCAATGAAATTTACCAGTTCCGTCAACAAATCCGCCAGTTCGGCATTATCTAACAATCGATGTAGCAAATGGCTTTGTGCTTGTTGCCGAGATTGTTGTTGTTTCCGTTCTCGAATATTTTGCCAGCTGATCACCATCACAGTGCCATCATCGGCTTCCGGGACCGAAATTGCTCGGTAAGCACTTGGTAAAATGGAGCCTTCTTGGTCGATAAATAGCTCCGCCTCGCCGTGCGTTGAACCTGAGGTTTCAAGGGCTCGGCTGATTTCGCGCCAAACCGCCAGTGCATATTTTTGCTTGGCGATTAGCGTTAAAATTGGCAGCCCGAGCAGTTGCTCTGAACGCAAAAAGCCGAGTTGTTGTAAGGCCGTTTGATTGACGAAGGTGATGTCACTGTTGCGACTAATCCCAATGATGGCGTCACCCGTGGCATCGAGTAACAACTGCACTTGTGCAGCACTTGCTTGCAGCGCTAATACCGCTTGTTTTTTCGCATCAATATCTTCAATGACAGAAACAAAATAACAATCTTTTGGTGTGGGGCCGCGATGGAATGATACCGATAAATTGGCCCAAAAGTTTGAGCCATCACGTCGCCGATAACGTTTTTCTAATTCATAGTGTTCGATTTCACCAAGTGCGAGTTTTTGGACCTGCTGAATATCATCGGCGAGGTCATCTGGGTAAGTAATGTCGTGGAAACTACGACCGACCAGTTCTTCCGGCTCGTATTGCAGCATTTGCGAAAATCTGGGGTTAATCCGTAAAAAGGTGCCATCAGGGGCTACATGTGCCATACCGACAGCGGATTGGTCGAAAGTACTCAAAAAGTCCTGACCAATTTGCTCGGCAAGCTGCAGATATTCTGCGCGTTGCCAAAATAACCACACCAGCATTACACCGAGGCTTAAGCATAAAACCCAGCCTAACGTGTAGTGAACAGTGGCTGCATCTTCGCTTGCTAAAAATGAATTGCAAAGTGCAAGATCAAATTCTAACGCCCAAGACAAGCCAGCAATGAGCAGCAGCATCAATGCTGCCAGTGGCACTGCATTCCCTTGTTTCGATTGAGCGGAAATCAAACTACCAGCATCAGCCATCGGTTGCGATCCATTGTCAAAATAGGATGAAACTGTGACCCAGCAAGTGGACAATGCGCATGCCTAAAGGCATGAGCAAATGTTTGCCATCTTGTTATTGTTATGCTGCTGCGATCGATTTAGATCCAAGCATAGCTGATCAACAACGAAAGGCGAGCCTGCTGGCACGAAATCCGCAACAGGCTCGAGTTTTTTAGAAGGAGTAAACTAAAGTTAACGAGGTTTGAGTGTCAGTCGCTTTTTTGCCAACTGGAACTTCGGCGTCATTTTGCACAATAAAAGCCGCTTTCATTTGCATACGGCCGTTAATTTTTGCACTTAATGATGTCTCAGAAGCAGTACGGGTATTGTCCGCGCCTTTGTCGATACTCAGCGTCTGACGGAAAGTCGCGTTTTCCGAAACAGTCCAATCAAAATTGGCCGCGGTACGCAACATCGCACCTTTTTCAGTGGTATCAAGCGCAGTTTTACCGTGGAAATAACCAGGACCGATTTCGACATCTAGAGTCATTGTGTCGTTTTGGTACAAACGATCACCGTAACCTATTGAGACTAGGCTGTAGTCTAAATATGAGCCAAATTCATCCTTGGTATGTGAGCCAAACACAAACAACTTTGCGTTGTCGTTGTCTAGTTTGTAACCGCCTTTACCCGAAACAAAATAGCGTTCAGCTGACTTTTCATTATAGGCATCACCATTCGCATCGAGTTTTTCATCTTCTTTAAAAAACGCGCTAAAGACGTACTCATTGCTCCATGAGGTTAACTCTTGTTTTGCATCGATTTTGCCAGTCACTGACGTACCACTGGTGTTACCGGACGTGGTGATTGCGCCTAATTCAGCAGCTGTAGTCCATACTTTTGGCTCATCAGCCGCTTGTGCGCTGGCAGCCAATAAAGCAGATACCAACAGTCCTGATTTCAATTTCATACTTCATCCTTTGTGTGAGCTTTGACGTCTAATTACATTTGTGGAAATGGAATTTCAATGCCTTCGGCATCGAAGCGTAATTTAATTTGTTCTAAAACATCCCAGTAAACTGGCCAATATTGGTCGACTTCAACCCAAGGACGCACTATCAGCTGCACCG
>JACCDZ010307735.1_pt1 | contig 26882 bp, 22 predicted proteins | sample 7449551 | NCBI WGS metagenome assembly JACCDZ01 (sample SAMN15323452, study PRJNA562643) | freshwater metagenome | isolation source: river surface water | place: USA:Blue River Watershed | collected 2017-08-18 | reverse complement strand
CACGTTGGCACTGGCGCCAAACAGTTTGTTGATGCGAATGTGGGGCGTGTTGCCAATGGTCTGTAAGACGTTTTGAGCTTTCATGATCGCGGTCCTTGGGTTGTAAAGTCGAATGATTCGACAGACTGAGACTGATTTTGACCTACTTGTTCTGTCAATTCCTGCATATGCTTATGCCACAAGGCGATAATGCACGTGTGAAGCTTGCCAGACCGTCGCTGGTGCTAGCAGAAATGCCATGGCGCAAGTCATGGGCCGAACGGCCGTACTGGAGGAACGTCCGGACTGCACAGGACAGCGTAGTAGGTAACCCCTCTCCACCGAAAGCCCGCAAGGCACCAAGGTGAGGATTAGAGCAACAGAGACGAGCCGATTCAGTTCGGGTGAAACGGGCAATCTCTACGCGCAGCAATACCACATAGGCACACGTTGATCTGGCTCCGGAGAGTGTGCGGGTAGGTAGCACCGAGCCGAGTGGGCAACCCTCGGCCCAGAGTAATGGCGGTCACATTGAAGGCAACTTCAATGCACAGAATCCGGCTTATCGGCAGGCTTCACACTTTTTTCGAAGGCCATGCAAGGGCCAAAAAAAACGCGCTCTAGAGCGCGTTTTTGCGGGGTTGAATTTTGGACTTAGCGCGTTGGCACCAAGCTGGCAGCCAAGGCAAACACCGAGTTGGGCACGTTCATTTTCACGGGCTGACTTTTGGGTTTGGCAAACACGCCGCGCTTGACCATAGACGGTGCGGGCTCTACGGTCACGCCTTTGGCACGTTGCTCTGACACCAGCTGGCGCAAGCTGATGGACTGCAAATGCGCCAACATCTTCTCGTTCAGGCTGGCCCACAAATCGCTGCTCATCCAGGTGCTGCCTTCGGTGTTGCTGGCGTCTTCAGATTCGGCCGAGCTGTCGACGGCGCTCACAATGTCGGCCATGGTGATTTTTTCGGCATTGCGCGCCAAAGAGTAACCACCACCAGGGCCGCGTGTGCTTTCAACCAACTGGTGTTGACGCAGTTTGCTGAACAGTTGCTCAAGGTAGGAAAGCGAAATTTGGTGACGTTCGCTGATGGCTGAGAGCGAAACAGGGCCGCGATCTTCGCGCAAGGCGACATCGATCATGGCCGTGACGGCAAAACGACTTTTGGTGCTCAAACGCATGGTGCTTTCCTTTCAGCGCAAGCGGCGAATCAATTGAGACATTTTCTCAAACTTACAAGCCAATTGAGGATGACCTGACGAATTTCAAGGGCTTCAAGCCCTGAAATGTCGCAAAAATGCGCCAAAACCCGATTTTTATCAGAATCTTTCGTAAGGCATGAGTGCGCGCCATTGACCCGGTGTCAAGGGGGCCATCAAAACCCGACCCATTCGAACTCTTTTGAGGCCGATCAGCCGCAGGTCTGCATTTTCAATGACACCTGCGGCATACCCAGGTTGGTACCCCTTAAAAGCCATGCGCAAACCGGTCTTGTTGGGGTTTTCGCTGCTGATGCTGGTTTTGAGGCCCGTGGGGCACATGGCGTCCAATTGGTCCGCGCTGACAGCGCCTTGCACTTCGGCCAGCATTTCGTGTTCGAGGGGCGTGCGCTGATCTTGCAATTTACGCAGCATGCTGGGGTCTTCTGTGAGCACCACCAAGCCGGTGGCGGCATCTTCTAGCGCTGCTGCGCATTGCAACAATTTTTGAAGCCTGGGTGTGAGGCTGATGCCAGAGCGGTCTTGGTTGGAACGCATCTCGGATGTGAGACTGTTCCAAACTGAGTTCTTGCTTTGAGGCAAACAACTTTGGCCCGCTGTTTTGTGCATGACGATGGTGAGGAGGGGGACTTTGCCGCGCTGTGCGGTGCTGTGAATGTCGATGGTTTCGTCTTTGACCCGGTGTGCGGGTTCATCCACCACCACGTTGTTGACCTTGACCCAGCCGCCCACAATCACTTGCTCGGCCTCGGCGCGAGAGCATTTCAAAATATCGGCCACGCGTTTGGCCAGGCGAATGCCTTCGGTAGAGTTCATTGTTGAGGTTAGTTGTTGCCAGGCGGCATGGACTGGATGCGGTCCACGTGGGCCTGGAGTGAACGTGCAGCCACTGGCCACAAACGTTGGGGCACGTCGTCGTAGGCGTGCGCCACCCAGTCCTCGAGTGTGCCATGCGGCAAGGCCTGCATGGCGGCGATCACTTTGGCTTCGCGTTTTAAGCGGTGCGCCTTGAGTTGGGCAATGGCTTGTGCGGCAAATCCCAACACGTAGCCATGGGCCGGCAAGATGAATTCGAGGCTGTGTGCCCGGCATTCAGTGGCCAACAAGTCGAGTGAATCGAGGTAATCGTTCATGCTGCCATCTGGCGGGTTGATCACCGTGGTGCTGCCGTTGAGCACATGGTCGCCCGAAAACAGCAAGCCGTCTTCGAGCAAGGCCAAGCACACATGGTTGGCGGCATGGCCGGGGGTGTGTAGCACTTTGAGGCTGTGCTCGCCCACTTTCAAAATTTCACCTTGAGCCAATGAGCGGTTAGGCGTGAACAGGCTTTGTGCGTTGGCCGTGCTGGCAGAGGGCAAGCCCAGTATGGGTGGCGCGGCGCCAGTCGAGTCTTTGCACAGTTCCTGCAAAGGCTTGGCGCCAGGCGAGTGATCGGGGTGCGAGTGGGTGCACACAATCATGCGAATTTGACCGCTGGTGGCTCGCCAAATTTTGTCCAAGTGATCGGGGTCGGCTGGGCCTGGGTCGATCACGATGTAGCCGCTGTGAGGGTCGCCCACCCAGTAGGTGTTGGTGCCGGGACCTGTCATCACGCCGGGGTTGGGTGCGGTGAGGCGTTGCACATTTTTGAGCAAGGCCACGGGGTGGTCGGACTGCCAATCGAGGTGGTGCACGATTTGGCCATCGGGGCTGGTGAGGGCCAATTCGCCATAAGGTGACTCATGCTCCATGTAGCGCTCTTCTTTGCCGGCCAACCAGCCCGCGCGGGGGCAGCTGGTCCACAAAGGCTCGTCGTTGACAGCGCAGGCGTCCATCACGGCTTGCACGTTGGCAAATGCAGTGAGGCGTTGCAGCGTGCGAATGGTGGGGAAGATGATGAAGAAGCTGCCCGCTTCGTGGCGCTGCAGCGCGTCGGCAGGGCGCACCCACACGGGTTCGAACTGTTCAGATTCGTCGGCCACCGGTGTTTGGCCTTCGGGCATGCGTGCTACCAAAAAGGGCACGTCAAAACGCTTGGGCAAATCGCGGTCAGTGATCCAATGGGCAAGTACATAGACTTGATCGGCGGCCAGTTGTAGACCGTGTAAGGCGCATTGCGAGGCAAACGGCTGGCTGCGGTCGAGCAGGGCAATGTCTTGCGCCGTGGCCATGCTTTGGTCTGAGCGGTAGGCCAACAAAATGCCCAGTTCTTCAAAACTTTCGCGAATGGCGGCAATGGCTTGTGTGAGGTGCAGGTCACTTTGGGTGGGGCGTCGCTGCGCTTGGGCATGCGAGGCGGCATCGAGCGCGTCAACGCCACCGCCCGGAAAGACATAAGCGCCAGGGGCAAAACTGGCAGTGAGTGAGCGCCGCGTCATGAGCACTTCAAGGCCTTGGGCACTGTCGCGCAGCAACAGCACCGTGGCGGCCGGCCGTGTCACGGCGGGTTCTCGTTGGGGATGCAAAAGTTGTTGAGGTCTGACCATGCCTGGATTATCGGTCCTAGTCCACGGCTTGTCGCCTTGGCTGGCGCGCTTTGTTAAAACCACGTCCGAACCGAGGATAATTCGGCCATGCGAATTCGCTTTACAAAAATGCAAGGGGCGGGCAACGATTTTGTGGTGCTCGACGAAACGCGTGCGCGTTTCAATTTCACCACCGCCCAATACCGCTTCTTGGCCGACCGCCATTTTGGGGTGGGTGCCGATCAAATCCTGATGGTGCGCCCAGCGCCCAACGACACGCTCGATTTTGAATATGTGATTCACAACGCCGATGGCGGCGAGGTGGAGCACTGTGGCAATGGCGCGCGTTGCTTCGTGCGCTATGTGCGCGACAAAGGCCTGACCACCAAAGACCGCGTTCGCGTGAAAGTCCAGCAAGGCGAGATTGAGTTGCAAATGAACGCCGATGGCCGCGTGACGGTCAACATGGGTGCGCCTATTTTGGATTTGCCCAAGGTGCCTTTCAAAGCCGAAGGTTTGCAGCACACCCAAGTGAATGGTTGCGAAGTTTGGCAACTGCCTTTGAGCACCGTTGATGCAGGTGTCGTGGCCCCTGTGGCCGTGGTGTCGATGGGCAACCCACACGCCGTTCAGGTGGTGGACAACGTTGATACAGCGCCCGTGCTGACCCACGGCCCTTTGATTGAACACCACCCTGCATTTCCCAACCGCGTTAACGCAGGCTTCATGCAAATTGTGAGCCGCGACGCCGTGCGTCTGCGCGTGTTTGAGCGCGGTGCTGGCGAAACCTTGGCCTGCGGCACCGGTGCTTGCGCCGCCGTCGTGGCTGGTATTCGCATGGGCTTGCTCAACCCCAAAGTGGATGTGCAAACCCATGGCGGCACCCTCACCATTGAATGGCAAGGCCTTGCCAAAAACGATCTGTCGCAAGCGGTCTTCATGACCGGCCCCGCCACTTCCGTTTTTGAAGGCGAGATTGACGTTCCCAACTTACCTTGATTTGAAAGACAGGCATGACTCCTACCCCTATCAATCCGATGAACCCCATCACCGAAGATGACATCGCTGATTTTTTGGCCAACACGCCTGACTTTTTTGAGCGCCATGCGCAGTTGCTGGCCACGGTGCAATTGCTCAGCCCCGACAACCACCGTTCGGTGAGTTTGCAAGAGCGCCAAGCGCAAATGTTGCGCGACAAAATTCGGGCCTTGGAAATGCGCATCATGGACATGATTCGCCACGGCAACGAAAACATGATCATCACAGAGAAGCTGCAAAAGTGGGCGTGTGAGTTGTTGCAGACACCTGCGGCCGAGCGTGTCCCTTCTGCGCTGAAAAACATTGAGTTGCGTTTCCAGGTGCCGCAAGTGGGGGTGCGTTTGTGGGGTGTGTCAGAAGCCTTTGCCCATGCAGATTACAGCCAAGCTGTCAGCGACGAAGTAAAACAAGCGGCGGCCAGTTTTGCGACACCTTTTGTGGGGGCCAGCTCTGGTGTGGATGCGGTGCAATGGTTACAAGAGCCCGCGCAGGCGGCGTCCGTTGCCTTGTTGCCTTTGCGTTTGCGCAAAGACCTGGCACCGTTTGGTTTGTTGGTGCTGGCCTCGCCTGATGCACAACGGTTCCACAGCGGCATGGGCACAGATTTCTTAGAGCACTTGGCTGAGCTGTGCAGCGCAGCCCTGTCGGCCTTGTTGCCTTCTCAGGACTGAGGTTCAAGGGATGGACGAGCGCGTCGCTCGTTACCTCGACCATGTGCGTTTTGAAAAACGCCTGGCCGAGAGAACCTCGACGCTGTATTCGTTAGACCTGCAAAAACTGTCTGAGTTGGCGCTGACGGCCAACGTCGATTTGGCCCAGGTGCAAACCATGCACGTGCGCAGGTGGGTGGCGCAAATGCACAGCGGTGGCCGAACCGGTCGCGGCATTGCACTTATTTTGTCGGGCTGGCGCGGCTTCTACCATTGGTTGGCGCGCGAGAGCCTCATTGCGCACAACCCCGTTGAAGGCGTACGTGCACCCAAAGTGGCCAAGCCTTTGCCCAAAGCTTTGGGGGTGGACGAAGCCGTGCAATTGGCCGAGCACACCGAAGAGGCAGACGATCCCTGGTTAGAAGCGCGCGATGCGGCCATGGTGGAGCTGCTGTATGGCTGCGGTTTGCGGGTGGCAGAACTCACCGGTTTGGACGTGGTGGCCAGCACGGACGCGTCTAAAAAAGGCCGAGGTTGGATTGATTTGCAAGGCGCCGAAGTGATGGTGCAAGGCAAGGGCGGCAAACGCAGAACGGTGCCATTGGGCCAAGCCGCCGTCATGGCCCTTGAAGCTTGGTTGCCACTGCGGAGCCAGGCCATGGGCATGATGACGCAATCGGCGCCTGGCCTGTCGGATGTCGCGTTGGCGCTTTTTCCGGGGCGGCATGGCACGCGCCTCACAGCGCAGTCGGTGTGGCAACGTTTGAAACGGCGCAGTTTGCTGGCGGGCTTGGCCACGCCGGTGCACCCCCACATGTTGCGACATTCTTTTGCCAGCCATGTGTTGCAATCGAGCAGCGATTTACGGGCAGTGCAAGAGTTGTTGGGCCATGCCAACATCAGCACCACGCAGGTGTACACACGCTTGGATTTTCAGCATTTGGCCAAAGCCTACGACGCGGCGCACCCAAGGGCCAAACGTGGTGCGGGCAACTCAGAGAAAAAATAATCGCCAACTGCTGCAGGCGTTTTTAACCCTGCCGAGTGGGACAATGGCGGCATGAAAACGATTCGACTCAAAGCTGGCAAAGAACGCTCTTTGCAACGTCAACACCCCTGGATTTTTGAATCAGCCATCGCCAAAGGCAGTGCCGATGCGGGGGAAACTGTGCGAGTGGAATCGCACGAAGGGGTGTTTTTGGCGTGGGCGGCATTCAGTCCCACTTCGCGCATTCGCGCACGGGTCTGGAGTTTTGATGAAGCGCAGCGCATTGATGCGGCCTTCATTGAGGGGTTGATTCAAAAATCAGTTCAAGCGCGCCGTTTGTTTGACATTCAAAGCAATGGCATGCGGCTGGTCCATGGCGAGTCCGATGGCTTGCCTGGCTTGGTGGTTGACCGCTATGGTGACACGTTGGTGGCCCAGTTCACATCGTGCGGCACCGAGCGATTTAAGGACGTGATGGCCGATGCTTTGCTCAAAGCCACCGGTCTGACCAAGCTTTATGAGCGTTCTGATGCCAACGTGCGCTCGCTTGAAGGTTTGCCCGAAGTGACGGGTTGGCTGCGCGGTGAAGGCCCTACAGAACTCACGTTGCAAGAGCATCAGTGGCAGCTGACACTCAACATTGCTGAAGGCCACAAAACGGGGTTTTATTTGGACCAACGCGACAGCCGCTATCGCTTTTTTCAACACACGCAGTTTCGAAAATTTCAAAGTGTGCTCAATTGCTATTGCTACACCGGTGGTTTCAGTGTGGCGGCTTTGGCGGGCGGGGCTGCGCACGTCACGTCCATTGATTCATCGGGGCCTGCGCTTGAAAAGGCCAAGGCCAATGTGTTGTTGAATGGCTTTGAGTTGTCGCGCACCACGTTCATGGATGCGGATGTCAATGCGTCACTGCGTTCGTTCATTGAGCAGGGTGTGCAGTTTGATGCCATTGTGCTAGACCCGCCTAAGTTTGCACCGACAGCGGCGCATGCCGATCGGGCTGCGCGGGCTTACAAGGACATCAATCGCTTGGCGTTTAAGTTGCTGGCGCCTGGGGGGGAGTTGTTCACTTACTCTTGCTCGGGTGGCATCAGTGCCGATTTGTTTCACAAGATTGTGGCGTCGGCTGGGACGGATGCGGGGGTGGATGGGTACATCAGTGAGCGGCTGCAAGGGGCGCCAGATCATCCAATGACGGTTCATTTTCCTGAAGGGGAGTACCTCAAGGGCTTGGTTGTAGTTAAGAAGCTTTGAGACTTCTCGCGCTTCCTGGACAAGGATGAATGGGGCGGGCGCCTCATGCTGGGGTACCAGAAATCGTTGCCCACCCCATTCATCCTTGCCCAGGAATGACACTTGGTACTCGATGACATCCTCATCCTGCTGGGTTTTTTCTGGGGTGGGTACACTTCAGGGCTGTTTTATTTTCTGTCTTTTGGAGTATTTCCATGGCTTTGATTCCTGCAACCATCCTGACGGGCTTTTTGGGCTCGGGTAAAACGACGCTGCTCAAGCGGGTGTTGACGGAGGCGCATGGCCAGAAGATTGCCATCATTGAGAATGAGTTTGGCGAAGAGAACATTGACAATGACATTTTGGTGTCAGACACCAATGAGCAAATCATTCAAATGAGCAATGGGTGCATTTGTTGCACCATTCGGGAAGATTTGCGAACCACTTTGCAAACCTTGGCAGCCCAAAAGCGCAAGGGTGAATTGAACTTTGACCGCGTGGTGATTGAAACGACGGGCTTGGCCGATCCGGGTCCTGTGGCGCAAACGTTTTTCATGGACGATGAAATTGCGGAAAGCTTTTTGCTGGACTCTATTCTCACGTTGGTCGATGCCAAGCATGCGGCGCAACAGTTGAACGATCGCCAGGAAGCGCGTCGTCAAGTGGGTTTTGCCGATCAAATTTTCATCAGCAAAGCCGACTTGGTGTCTCAGCCTGAGCTCGAGGCGCTGCAGCACCGGTTGGCCCACATGAACCCGCGTGCCCCTCAAAAGGTGGTGCATTTTGGCGAAGTGTCTTTGGCCGAAGTGTTTGATTTGCGCGGATTCAATTTGAATGCCAAGCTCGACATCGACCCCGACTTTCTGAAAGAAGAAGCGCCACATGTGCACGATGAGCACTGCGGACACGACCATGCGCACGGTCACGATCATCACGACCATGCGCACGGCGAGAGCTGCAACCACCCTTCACACCAAGGCGAAGGCCATGGCCATCACCATCACTTTGACGATGATGTGAAGAGCTTTGTCTTTAAATCAGACAAAGCCTTTGAGCCTGCCAAGTTGGAGGACTTTTTGGGGGCCATCGTGAATGTGTACGGCCCGCGCATGCTGCGCTACAAAGGCGTGCTTAACATGAAAGGCACCGAGCGTAAGGTTATTTTCCAAGGCGTTCATCAGCTCATGGGCAGTGATTTAGGGCCTGTTTGGGCAGAAAACGAGCCTAAAGTCAGCAAAATGGTCTTCATTGGCATCGACCTGCCCAAAGACATTTTGTTGCAGGGGCTAGAGCAATGTTTGGTTTAGTTTTCTAGAAAGCGTTTTGAGGCGTTTCAGTCGCTACAATCTGCGCCCTGACGGGGTCCCTTATTGAGGCCTCTATGCGCCCAGAAGGTCGAAAAATATGGGTTTTGACGCAAATGAACCAATGACCACAATTCATTTGCCAATGGCTGGTGCCTGTAAAGGCGCGTAAGCCGCCACGGCTAGGAGTCAGGACGTGAAAAAGCCCCTTAAAACGAGCTCAAAATCCGCAGTTAAAAAATCCAGTTCTACAGCGAGTGCCAAGGCCAAATCGGCGGCGCCAGCCAAAAAACTGAACAAGCCAGCGCCTGCGAAGGCGGCCAAAACTGCTGTCACCAAAGTCGTGTCCAAAAGCAAACCTGTTGTGAAGAAAGCTGCCCCTAAAGCAGCCGCCAAGCCTGCAGCCAAACCCGTGTCCAAAACGACACAGACCAAGGCCAAAGTGGCTGCCAAGCCTGCTTTGAAAGCCAAGCCAGCAGCCAAAGCTGCCAACAAGGCGCCGGCCAAAGCCGTGGTTAAAGCACCCGTTAAAGCACCGGTTAAAGCCAAAGTGGCTGCAAAACCCGTGGCCAAAACTGCGGGCAAGGTGATGGCCAAGCCCGTTGCTAAAGCCAAACCTGTAGCTAAACCTGTCGCCAAGCCAGCAGCTAAACCAGCAGCCAAGCCTGTTGCCAAACCTGTTGCCAAAGCGGTGCCCAAGGCGATCGTCAAGCCCACCCCTAAGTCTGCCCCTAAGCCTGTAGTCAAAGTCGTTAGCAAACCTGCAGCCAAACCTACAGCCAAACCAGTGCCAGCCCCCAAACCTGCAGCGCCCGTTAAGGCAGAAAAAGTCGCCAAGGCTGCTAAACCAGCTAAGGCCGTCAAAGTTGAAAAAGTGGCCACACCGCCCGCAGCCCCGGTTGCAGCGCCTGTGGTCTCGGGAGATGTTCCTGCGCGCGCAGTTCGTCCTTCCGCGCGCTTAGCCCAAATCACAGTGCCATCGATGGCTCAATCGGTGGCTTCCACGGCTGCAAAAGCCAGTTATCTCCAAAACATGCCATCTCAAGTTCTTACTCCTCCCCCCTTTGTTGCCGTTAAAAAAGACGCTAAATTGGCGAATAACTGGAAAACCAAAAAACCTGACCAACTCAGCGATGCTGAAGTCATGGCCATGTCCGATAACGACTACATGAACGATGCCCAAATGGCATATTTCCGCCTCAAACTGGTGGCTTTAAAGCAGGGCATTCTGGCCAATGCTGGCGAGACCACCGAGCATTTGCGTGAAGACACCGTGGTGGTGCCCGATCCTGCAGACCGCGCCACCATTGAAGAAGAGCACGCGTTGGAATTGCGTACGCGCGATCGCGAACGCAAGTTGCTGAAGAAAATTGAGCAATCGATCCAGCGCATTGATGCGGGCGACTATGGCTACTGTGACGAAACAGGCGAACCCATCGGCGTCGGCCGTTTGCTGGCCCGTCCTACCGCCAACTTGTCTTTAGAAGCACAGCAACGTCGAGAACTCAAACAGAAAATGTTTGGTGATTGATGCACCGTGTGCAGCTCCCTCGAAAAGGCTCCGACAGGAGCCTTTTTTTCGTCTGAAGCCGGACATGACGAATTGATCTCAAATAGTTATGAAATTTATGAAAATATTTTTCGCCTGAAAAAGTCTCATAAGTTACTTGCAAACAAACTTCTAAGTGCCTAATTTTCAAGGATTTTTTGCAGCAGAATCTGATGCAAAGAGTGTCCTAAGCCCTTGATTTCATTGAAAAAAACTCGAAAAACCCCTTGCGAGGTGGTGATTTCCTGATACAGTGCAAAAAAGTGCAATTAAGTGGGAGAAATACCCAAATTGCGTGTGTATTGACCAGGAATCGAGAATCAAGTGTTTCAAGGTGCATCTTCGTTGAGTTTGGACGCCAAAGGCCGCCTGTCGGTGCCTACGCGTCACCGCGAGGTTTTGAGCGCCACGGCGGGTGGTCAGTTGACCATCACGAAACACCCTCACGGCTGTTTGATGGTGTTTCCGCGCACTGAGTGGGAGCGCTTTCGCGAACGCATCGCGCAGCTGCCCATGGAAGCGCAGTGGTGGAAACGCATTTTCCTGGGCAACGCCATGGACGTTGAGATGGATGGTACGGGCCGCGTCTTGGTATCGCCTGAACTGCGCGCTGCAGCGGGCATTGCCAAAGACACCATCTTGCTGGGCATGGGCAATCATTTTGAGTTGTGGGACAAAGCGGCCTACGACGCACAAGAAGCCAAAGCCATGCAGGGTGCCATGCCCGATGTCTTCAAGGACTTTTCGTTCTGAGGCCTGTGTGACAACGACTTGGCAACACACCACCGTCTTGCTCACTGAAGCAGTAGATGCGTTGTTAGGCAATGCAGGCGAAGTCGCCGATCACGCACTAACACCAGCGACCTATGTGGATGCAACCTTTGGTCGCGGTGGGCATTCACGTTTGATTTTGTCGCGCATGCCAGCACAGGCCAAGCTCATTGCCTTTGACAAGGATGTGGAGGCCATTGCAGAGGCTGCAAAAATTCAGGATGCGCGTTTCGCCATTCGGCACGAAGGTTTTCGCAACCTGGGTGAGTTGCCACCCAGCAGCATCGCTGGTGTGTTGATGGACCTGGGCATCAGCTCCCCTCAAATTGACAACCCCGACAGGGGTTTTTCTTTTCGTTTCGATGGCCCCTTAGACATGCGCATGGACACCACGCGCGGTCAGAGGGTGGCTGAGTGGCTGGCCTCTGCCAGCGTGGATCAGGTCACGGGGGTTGTACGTGACTATGGCGAAGAACGGTTTGCTTTTCCGATTGCAAAGGCGATTGTGGCTCGCAGACAAGAGCTGGGCCCAATTTCATCCACCGCCGATTTGGCCGGGATCGTGGCTAGCACGGTCAAAACCCGCGAGCCGGGCAAGGACCCTGCAACGAGGACATTTCAGGCTCTTCGGATTTTCATCAACGCCGAGCTTGAGGAGCTTGAACAAGCGCTAGAGGCCAGTTTGCAAGTATTGCAGCCAGGTGGGCGTTTGGTGGTGATCAGTTTCCATTCGTTGGAAGACCGCATCGTGAAGCAATTCATTGCGAAGCATTCCAAAGAAGTTTATGACCGTCGCGCACCCTTTGCCGTGCCGCAGGCCATGAAACTGAAATCCATCGAGCGCATTCGCCCCAGTGAGGTGGAAGTGGCGGCCAACCCTCGCTCGCGTAGCGCCATCATGCGTGTGGCCGAAAGAACCGAGGTGGCCGCATGACCCGCCTGAATGTGTTTTTGGTCATTGCCATTATTTTCTCAGCCATGTTCTTGGTGCACAGCCACTACGAAGCCCGCCGTTCGTTCATGGCCTTAGAAGTTGCCACCAAAGAAGCAACACGACTTGAGTTGGAGTACGAGCGCTTGCAAGTGGAGCGACGTGCGCAAGCATCGCCTTTGCGCATTGAGCAAATTGCCAAGCAACAATTGCAAATGCGTTTGGTCACGCCAGGCATCACGCAATATGTGAAGCAGCCTTCTGACATGACGCGCCCTGACGTGCAAACGCAAGTCAAAACAAACACGGGCCAGAAACCATGAGCCGCAGCGTTCAGCTTTCCTCCAGCCCGCTGCTGGCCAGCAAGACGCCCGTTTGGCGCAGTAAATTAATTGTGGCCGCCATGGCCATGGCTTTTGTGGGCTTGGCGGGTCGCGCGGCCTATGTGCAAGTCTTTGACAATGCATTTTTCAAACGTCAAGGCGAAGTGCGCTTTGCGCGGACCCTCACTTTGCCGGCCAACCGCGGCAGAATTTTGGACCGCAATGGCTTGATTTTGGCCTCCAGTGTGCCTGCACCCAGCGTGTGGGCCAATCCAGAAGAAATCGATCGTTCGCCAGAAGGTCTGCGGCAGCTGGGCAAGTTGCTTGAAATGACGCCAAACGAATTGGCCAAAAAATTAGAAAACGAAGACAAGACCTTCGTGTGGTTGCGTCGTCAAATGGACGAGTCGGTGGTGAAAGAAATTTTGGCCTTGAACATCAAGGGCATTTACACCATCAAAGAATACAAGCGCTTGTACCCCGAAGGTGAATCGGCTGCACACATTGTGGGCTTCACCAATGTGGAGGACAAAGGTCAAGAAGGCATTGAGTTGATTTTTCAAAATCAATTGGCAGGTACATCGGGTGCGCGTCGTGTGATCAAGGATCGTCTGGGCCGAGTGGTCGAAGATGTGGGGCAAATGACATTGCCCGTCGATGGTGAAGATTTGCAATTGAGCATTGACAGCAAAGTGCAGTTCTTTGCGTACCAAAAATTGCGCGAAGCGGTACTGGAAAACAAAGCCAAAGCTGGCAGCGTCGTGGTGCTTGATGCGCAGTCGGGTGAAATTTTGGCTTTGGCCAATTACCCCAGTTACTCGCCTGACAAACGCGTCAATTTGAGCGGCGAGCAATTGCGCAACCGTGCATTGACGGACAGTTTTGAACCTGGCTCCACCATGAAGCCTTTTGCCATTGCATTGGCATTGGAAAAAGGCTTGATCAAGCCCGAAACAGTGATTCAAACCGCCCCAGGTCGAATCAACATCACGGGCTCGACCATCACAGATGCGCATCCACATGGCGCCTTGACCGTGAACGAGGTCATTCAAAAGTCAAGCAACGTGGGCACTGTGAAAATTGCCATGCAAATGCAACCTCGCGAAATGTGGGAGATGTTCACTGCCGTGGGTTTTGGACAGAAACCACAACTGCCATTTCCGGGTGTGGTCAGTGGCCGCTTGCGCGCAGCCAAAACATGGCGACCCGTTGAACAGGCCACCATGAGCTATGGCTATGGCGTGTCGGTCAGTTTGTTTCAGATGGCACGCGCGTACACCATCTTTGCCAGCGATGGCAAGTCGCTGCCTGCAACCTTGATCAAGAACGGTCAGATTCCTGTGGGTGTGCCAGTGATCAGCCCTGACCACGCACAAGCCATGCGTCACATGTTGAACATGGCAGCTGGCCCCGGCGGTACGGCTCAAAAGGCCCAAACCGTTGGTTATTCGGTTGGTGGCAAAACAGGCACGGCTCACAAACAAGAAGGCAAAGGCTACGCCGGTAAAAAATACCGTGGCGTGTTCGTGGGCTTGGCGCCCATAGACAAGCCCCGCATAGTGGTGGCCGTGATGATTGATGAGCCCTCCAATGGTCGTTATTACGGTGGCGATGTGGCCGCACCTGTGTTCAGCCAAACCGTGCAGCAAAGTTTGCGTTTGTTGGGTGTGCAACCCGACATGAGCGTCAAACCACAAATTGTGGCCAATGGTGTGGAGGAGTCCTTCTGATGCAAACTCTGCACAGTCCGATTCAGGCTGCACAATGGTTGCGTCAGCACGTGACGGGCGTTTTGTGCACCGACAGTCGTGCGGTTAAAGCCGGCGATGCGTTCATTGCTTGGCCGGGTGCCGCTACTGATGGCCGTGCGTATGTCACTTCTGCGCTTGGCAAAGGTGCTAGCGCTTGTTTGCTGGAAGCGCAAGGCAGCGATCAGTGGACTCAAGAGTGGCTGAACACTTTGGCGCATGCGCCTGCGCAATTGGCCACTTATGTTGGATTGAAGGCCGACACTGGCTGGATCGCCGATGCCTATTACGAACAACCCAGCCAGGCCTTGAAGGTCATGGCCGTCACGGGGACCAACGGTAAAACATCCTGCACATGGTGGTTGGCGCAAGCTTTGAACACGCTGAATGCGACAACGCGTCAGACCCGTTGCGCAGTGGTGGGCACTTTGGGTGTGGGCGAGCCGCCCCACTTGGTGTCAACAGGAATGACCACGCCCGATCCTGTGTTGTTGCAAGCGCAGTTTCAAAATTTTGTCTCTGCCGGTGTGACACACTGCGCCATTGAAGCCAGCTCTATTGGAATTGCCGAGCAACGTTTGGCAGGTACCCGCATTCAGTTGGCGGTGTTCACCAATTTCACGCAAGACCATTTGGACTATCACGGCTCCATGGCCGCTTATTGGCAGGCCAAAGAAGCCTTGTTTGCATGGCCCGATTTGCAAGTGGCGGTTGTCAATGTGGACGATGCGCATGGCGCGCAGTTGGCGGAAGATTTGCATGCGCGCCAAACCACAGACTTGTGGACTTGTTCAAGTCAAGGCAAGCCCGCGCGCTTGCAAGCACTGAATTTGCAACGCACTGCTGCAGGCATGGCCTTTGATGTGAAAGAGGCTGATCAGCTTTTGCACTTGCAGACCCGTTTGATGGGTGATTACAACGTCGACAATTTGCTGGGCGTCATGGCGGCCTTGAGAGCTTTGGATGTGCCTTTGGTCAAAGTGCTCGAAGTCTGTGCAAGTTTGCAAGCTGTGCCTGGTCGCATGGAAAAAGTTGCCGGCGTAGACGGCCTGGCCTTGCCTTTGACGGTGGTGGACTATGCGCACACGCCCGATGCAGTCGCGCAAACTTTGGCCACTTTGAAGCGGGTTGCGCAAGACTTGGGCTCGCAGCTCTGGTGTGTATTGGGTTGCGGTGGCGATCGCGATGCCAGTAAGCGTCCCATGATGGCCGCCGCCGCCGAGTCTGCCGCCGACCATGTGGTGTTGACCAGCGACAACCCTCGCACGGAATCACCGGCCGCCATCGTGCAAGACATGCTCAAAGGCTTGAAGGCGCCGCAGGCCGTTCATCAAGAGCTCGACCGTCAAAAAGCAATCGCCCACGTGGTGATGCAGGCCAGTGCCCATGATGTTATTTTGATTGCTGGCAAAGGTCATGAAGTGACGCAGGAGATTGCCGGCGTGAAACATCCGTTTGATGACCGCTTGCAGGCACAGCGTGCACTGCTTGAGCGTGCACGACGCCTGACGACCCAAGAGGCTCGGCCATGAACCTCTCCTTGACCCAATTGCAAAACTGGTTGCCAAATGCAAAGGCAGTGCCAGGTACGCTCACCGCAGTACCACTGGCGTCTGTGCGCATTCAAGCGGTTCGCACCGACAGCCGCAGCGTGGTCGCCGGTGATTTGTTTGTGGCTTTGAAGGGTGAGACCTTTGATGGCACCGCATTTTTGCTGCAGGCCCAGACGCAGGGCGCTGTGGCGGTATTGTTTGAGGCGGACGATTTGCAAAACAGCGACGTCTTGACGCATTTGCAAGGTGTGCACATTCCCGCATTTTGTGTGCCCAATGCACGTGAAGCATTGGGCCAACTGGCTGCGCAGTGGCGACGTCAATTTGATGTGGCGCTCATTGGCGTCACAGGCAGCAATGGCAAAACCACTGTGACGCAAATGATTGCATCTGTGTTGCGTGCCGATGCGTCGCAACCCTCCATGTCAACGCAAGGCAACTTGAACAATGAGATTGGCGTGCCACTTACATTGTTCAATGTGCGGGCCACACACCGCCGCGCGGTGATCGAGCTTGGTATGAACCATCCTGGTGAAATTGAAGTGCTGGCTCGCTACGCTCAGCCCAACATTGGTTTGGTGAACAACGCTCAACGCGAACACCAAGAGTTCATGGCCACGGTAGAAGCCGTCGCTCGTGAAAATGCCGAAGTCATTCGGGCGCTGCCTGCAAGTGGTGTTGCCGTGTTTCCTGCAGTCGACGCATACACCAGTTTGTGGCGCGAGTTGGCAGGTCAACGACAAGTCATCACCTTTGGCTTCGAGGTGGGTGACGTGCAGGCGCATCAGATTGTGTGGACACAAGGTGCTTGGCAGTTCAACTTGGTGGCTGCTTCACAAGCGTTGCCTTGTCGCTTGAACATTGCAGGTCGCCACAACGTGCTCAACGCTTTGGCCGCCACTGCCTGTGCATTGGCGGCGGGCATGCGTCTGACGGACATTGTGCGCGGGCTTGAAAGTTTTGAGCCTGTCAAAGGCCGCTCTAAATCTTGCCAGTGGCACATCAAAGGCCATCCCTACACCTTGGTCGATGACACCTACAACGCCAATCCCGATTCTGTGCGTGCTGCCATTGATGTCTTGGCCGAATTGCCAGCGCCCCGTTTGTTGGTGCTGGGCGACATGGGCGAAGTGGGGCAGCAAGGCCCTGAGTTTCATGCCGAAGTGGGTGCTTATGCCAAGTCACATGGCATCGAAAGTATGTTCACGCTGGGCAGTTTGTGTGTGCATAGCAGTCAAGCCTTTGCAGGTGCGCGTCATTTTGAAACGATCGATGCGCTGCAAGCCGCTGTCGTGGCGCATATGCCAGCTTGCAACAGTGTGGTCATTAAAGGATCGCGGTTTATGAAAATGGAGCGCGTGGTGGAGAGCTTGCGCGTGCTGACCGAGTCAGCTCAAGCAAACGAAAGAGAGTCTGTTCATGCTGCTTAATTTGGCACAGTGGTTGCAAAGCTTGTCGCCCGAGTGGGGATTTTTGCGCGTGTTTCAGTACATCACGTTCCGTGCTGTCATGGCGGCTTTGACCTCGCTTTTGATTGGTTTGATTGCCGGCCCAGCCGTCATTCGACATTTGGCCGCTTTGAAAATTGGTCAGCCTGTGCGTGGTTATGGCATGGAAACACACCTGGCCAAAAGCGGCACGCCCACCATGGGCGGTGTGCTGATTTTGTTGTCGATTGCCATCAGCACCTTGCTGTGGTTTGACTGGGCCAATCGTTTTGTGTGGATTGTGTTGATTGTGACCTTGGGCTTTGGTGCCATTGGCTGGGTAGACGATTGGCGCAAGGTGGTCAACAAAGATCCTGAGGGCATGCGTTCTCGCGAAAAATATTTCTGGCAATCCATGATTGGGTTGTTGGCTGCGTTCTATTTGGTCTTCAGTATTTCCGAAAGTTCCAACATGCGCGTGTTGGATCTTTTTGTGAAGTGGGTCATCTCAGGCTTTGATGTCAACTTACCGCCCAAGGCGGGTTTGTTGGTGCCGTTCTTCAAAGAAATCAGCTACCCCTTGGGTGTGTTTGGTTTCATGGTCATGACCTATTTGGTCATCGTGGGTTCTAGCAATGCCGTGAACTTGACTGACGGCCTTGATGGTTTGGCCATCATGCCTGTGGTGATGGTGGGTTCTACCTTGGGCGTGTTTGCCTACGTTACGGGCAGCTCTGTGTATGCCAAGTACTTGTTCTTGCCCTACATTCCGGGCGCAGGTGAATTGATGATTTTTTGCGCCGCCATGTCGGGCGCAGGTTTGGCCTTCTTGTGGTTTAACACGCATCCTGCACAAGTGTTCATGGGCGACGTGGGTGCTTTGGCTTTGGGCGGCGCCTTGGGCACCATTGCCGTCATCGTGCGCCAAGAAATTGTGTTGGCCATCATGGGCGGTATTTTTGTGGTGGAAGCTTTGTCGGTGATGTTGCAAGTGTCTTATTTCAAATACACCAAGAAGAAATATGGCGAAGGCCGCCGCATTTTGAAGATGGCACCTTTGCACCATCACTTTGAGAAGAGTGGTTGGAAAGAAACCCAAGTGGTTGTGCGTTTTTGGATCATCACCATGCTCTTGTGCTTGGTGGGCCTGTCGACTTTGAAGTTGAGATGAGCATGAATTACCTTCAAGGCCAACACATTTTGATTTTGGGTCTGGGCGCCTCCGGCCTGGCCATGGCACGCTGGTGTACTTATGCGGGTGCAGAAGTCACTGTGGCCGATACGCGTGAAGCGCCTTCAAATTTAAGCCTTCTGCAAAGTGAATTGCCAGCAGTGCATTGGGTATCTGGCCCCTTCAATGCCAGCTTGGTAGAGGGAACTGCCATTCGCGCTGTTTTTGCCAGCCCTGGTTTGGCACCTGCTGATACGGCGCCTGTGTTGGATGCCGCCAAAACCATGGGTCTTTGGACCGGTGGCGAATTGACCTTGTTTGTCCAAGCGCTTGAAAAACTCAAAGCCACGCGTGACTATGCCCCCCAAGTGCTGGCCATCACAGGGACCAACGGCAAGACCACCGTGACTGCTTTGACCGGTCAGTTGGTGGCGCGCGCTGGCAAATCAGTCAAAGTTGCGGGCAACATTGGCCCCACGTTGCTGGACACCCTGCGTGAATGCATCGACGAGGCGTTGCCGGAGGTGTGGGTTTTGGAGTTGTCGAGTTTCCAGCTTGACAATGCTGGCCCCTTTGAGCCCACTGCCGCCACTGTTTTGAATGTGACGCAAGACCACTTGGACTGGCACGGCAGCATGGATGCCTACACCGCAGCCAAAGCAAATATTTTTGGTCAACAGACCTTGCACCTGTTGAACCGTGACGATGCACGTGTGATGGCCATGCTGCCAGAACCCATTCGTGCCAAGCTGCAAAAACCCATCGTGCGTGAACACATCACCTATGGTGCCAGCATGCCCGAGCGTCCTGGTGATTTTGGGTTGGAGACTGTCAATGGCATGACCTGGTTGGTGCGTGCATTGGAGTCTGATGAAACACGTCGATTGCGCAAAGGCGAAGTGGAAGAAATTCACATCCAGCGTTTGATGCCAGCCGATGCGTTGCGCATTCGGGGACGTCACAATGCCGTCAACGCATTGGCCGCATTGGCTTTGGCCAGCAGCACAGGGTGCAGCTTGGCGAGCATGCTGTTTGGTTTGCGCGAATACAAGGGCGAACCCCACCGTGTGGAATCTGTGGCCATCGTCAATGATCTTGAGTATTTTGACGACAGCAAGGGCACCAACGTTGGTGCCACCGTGGCGGCTTTGGTGGGCTTGGGTTCAGAACGACGTGTGGTGGTGATTTTGGGCGGCGATGGCAAAGGCCAAGACTTTTCGCCACTGGCCGAACCGGTTGCACGCTACACACGTGCAGTGGTGCTGATCGGCCGCGATGCCCCCATCATCCGCGAAGAACTGAAACTGTGTGGCGTGCCATTGATTGATGCCAGCACCTTGCCTGAAGCGGTGCTGGCTGCCAAAGCGGTGGCGCAACCAGGCGATGCTGTTTTGTTGTCACCTGCATGTGCAAGCTTTGACATGTTCCGAGATTACCCGCATCGCGCACAAGTGTTCTGTCAAGCGGTTGCCGACATTGCAGATGCAGCTGGACAAGTTGTGGAGTCTGCACTGTGAACGCCTTCGTGACACGTTTATCCGCTTGGAGCGCCGGCTTGTTCAGCCGCGCGGGCGGCGGCGCGTCAGTGCAGGGGGCTGCCGAGATGGGCTTGCCTGTCAATTTGGGAAGTTACGACTACGCCAAAAATGGCGCTGCGCAAGGCAAGATTCAAAACATCGATCAAGCCCTGGTGTGGGTGGTCTTGGCCTTGCTGATGTGGGGCATGATCATGGTGTACTCGGCCAGCATTGCCATGCCAGACAATCCCAAGTTTGCGCGTTACTCGCAAACCCACTTTCTCATTCGCCACGTCATCTCCATCTTGATTGGTTTTGGTGTTGCGCTGTTGGCATTCCAGGTGCCTCTTGAAATGTGGGAGAAAAACGCACGGCCTTTGTTCATCTTCGCTTTGATTTTGTTGGCCGCTGTGCTGATTCCTTTCATCGGCAAAGGTGTAAACGGTGCACGTCGTTGGATTTCATTGGGCGTGATGAATTTTCAGCCGTCTGAATTTGCCAAGCTGGCCGTCATCATCTATGCCTCCGATTACATGGTGCGCAAGATGGAAGTGAAAGAACGCTTCTTCCGCGCGGTGTTGCCCATGGGTGCCGCGGTGGCCTTGGCCGGTATTTTCTTGTTGGCCGAACCCGACATGGGTGCCTTTTTGGTGATCGCCATCATTGCCATGGGTATTTTGTTTTTGGGGGGCGTCAATGCCCGCATGTTCTTCTTGATTTTGGCCATCTTGGTGTTTGCTTTTGCCATGATCATTGCCGCATCGCCCTGGCGCCGGGAGCGCATTTTTGCGTACCTCGATCCTTGGGATCCCACACATGCCTTGGGCAAAGGCTATCAGTTGTCGCACTCTTTGATTGCCATTGGCCGCGGTGAAATTTTTGGCGTGGGACTGGGCGGCAGTGTGGAGAAGCTCCACTGGTTGCCTGAAGCACACACCGACTTTTTGTTGGCCGTGATTGGTGAAGAATTTGGCTTGGTGGGCGTGATTGCCGTCATCGGTATGTTCTTGTGGCTCAGCCGCCGCATCATGGTGATTGGTCGTCAAGCCTTGGCCTTGGACCGCACATTTCCCGGCTTGGTCGCACAAGGTGTGGGCATCTGGATCGGTTTTCAGTCTTTCATCAACATGGGTGTGAACTTGGGGGCGCTGCCCACCAAGGGCTTGACCTTGCCGCTGATGAGTTATGGCGGCTCGGCCATTTTGCTGAACATGGTGGCCATTGCCATTGTGTTGCGCATCGATGCCGAGAACAAACAAATGATGCGAGGTGGTCGCTCATGAGTCGTTGCGCGTTGATCATGGCGGGCGGTACTGGTGGACACATCTTTCCAGGTTTGGCTGTGGCCGAATCATTGCGTGATGCTGGTTGGCGCGTGCACTGGCTGGGCGTGCCTGGCAACATGGAAAGCCAACATGTACCTCAGCGCGGATTTGCATTTGAACCTGTTGAGTTCGGTGGTGTGCGCGGCAAAGGTGTGCTGAGTTTAGCCCTGTTACCGCTGCGTTTGCTCAAGGCTTTTTGGCAAAGTTTGCAAGTGATCCGCCGTGTGCAACCTGATGTGGTGGTGGGCCTAGGCGGCTACATCACGTTTCCCGGCGGCATGATGTCGGTGCTGATGGGTAAACCTTTGGTGTTGCACGAACAAAATTCAGTGGCCGGCTTGGCCAACAAAGTGCTAGCAGGTGTGGCCGATCGCATTTTCTGTGCATTTCCGCATGTCTTGAAAAAAGGCATCTGGGTCGGCAATCCACTGCGTCAAAACTTTTTAAACAAGCCTTCACCTGCCACACGTTTTGCCGGTCGCACCGGACCTTTGAAGGTGTGGGTGGTCGGTGGCAGTTTGGGTGCACAAGCCTTGAACGACATCGTGCCGCAAGCCTTGGCCTTGATGGCAACGGCGCAAAGGCCTGAGGTGGTCCATCAAAGTGGCGCCAAGCAGATTGATGCTTTGCGAGCCAATTACGCCAAGGTCGGCGTGCAAGCTGAATTGACGCCATTCATCGATGACACCGCGCAAGCTTTTGCCGATGCTGACCTGGTCATTTGCCGTGCAGGTGCCAGCACCGTGACCGAAATCGCAGCGATTGGTGCGGCGGCCATTTACGTACCTTTCCCATTTGCAGTGGACGATCATCAAACGACCAACGCCCATTTTTTGGTTCAGCAAGGCGCTGGCTGGTTGATGCCGCAAGCCCAGCTGACGCCTGAATCTTTGGCTGCGCGCTTGAGCAGTTTGACACGTGAAGAATTGTTGGTCTGTGCTGAAAAAGCATGGGCTTTGAAAAAGACCCAAGCCACCCAAGATGTGGTGGCTGCTTGCGAGGCACTGGCTGCATGAAACACGCCATTCGTCACATCCATTTCATTGGCGTCGGCGGCGCCGGCATGAGCGGCATTGCCGAAGTTTTGCTGAACTTGGGCTACACCATCTCGGGTTCTGACTTGTCTGACAGCAGCACCTTGCGTCGTCTAGCAGGTCTGGGCATTCAAACCCATGTGGGTCACAGCGCTGACAACGTTCAAGGTGCTGACGCGGTCGTCACGTCAACTGCGGTGAAAGCCGACAACCCAGAGGTGTTGGTGGCACGTGCGCGGCACATTCCGGTGGTGCCACGCGCTGTGATGTTGGCCGAATTGATGCGCATGAAGCAAGGCGTTGCCATTGCTGGAACACACGGCAAAACCACCACCACCAGCCTGGTGGCCAGCGTGTTGGCTGAAGCGGGCCTCGATCCCACCTTTGTGATTGGGGGACGCTTGAACAGTGCTGGCACCAATGCCAAATTGGGCACGGGCGACTACATCGTGGTGGAAGCCGACGAATCTGATGCGTCGTTCCTGAATTTGCTGCCGGTGATGGCGGTGGTGACCAACATCGATGCCGATCACATGGAAACCTATGGCCATGACTTTGAAAAATTGAAGTCTGCCTTTGTCGAATTTTTGCACCGCATGCCCTTTTATGGCACCGCCATTTTGTGCAGTGACGACCCAGGTGTGCGCAGCATTGAAGCTTTGTTGGCTCGCCCCGTAACCACCTACGGCCTGCAGGAAGGCGCGCAGGTGAGGGCGGTCGATGTTCGCGCCGAAAACGGCCAAATGCATTTCACGGTTCAACGCCGAAATGGGGTGGTCATGCCCGATCTGCCGGTGGTGCTGAACTTGCCGGGTGAGCACAATGTGCTTAACGCCTTGGCCGCTATTTCGGTGGCCGTTGAGCTGGGTGTGGAAGATGCTGCGGTTCAGCGCGCTTTGGCTCACTTCAAAGGTGTGGGTCGACGTTTTCAGCGCTATGGCGAAGTGAAGCTGTTGAACCAAGCCGGCAGCTTTACCTTGATCGATGATTACGGCCACCATCCAGTTGAAATGGCAGCCACTTTGGCTGCCGCACGCGGTGCGTTTCCTGGCCGTCGTTTGGTGCTGGCATTTCAGCCTCATCGCTACAGCCGAACACGTGATTGCTTTGAAGATTTTGTGCGTGTGATCAGCCACGGCGCAGACACAGTTTTATTGTCCGAAGTGTATGCCGCGGGTGAGGCGCCCATCGTGGCCGCCGATGGTCGATCTTTATCTCGTGCTTTACGCATTGCAGGCAAAATTGAGCCCGTTTTTGTCGATAAAATTGAGGGCATGGCGCAGGCTATTTTTGACAACGCAAAAGACGGTGATATCGTCATTTGCATGGGTGCCGGCTCCGTTGGCGCAGTGCCCGCCCAGGTCCAAAAAATGGGAGGTGCTGCATGAGCAACACCCTCACCCAGTTTGGCAAAGTGGCCGTGCTCATGGGCGGCCAATCGGCCGAACGCGAAGTCTCTCTCATGTCTGGTCACGGCGTGCTCAACGCACTGCTTAGCCAAGGTGTTGATGCCCACGCCTTTGACCCCGCCCAACGCGGCCTGGCCGAGCTCAAAAAAGAAGGCTTCCAACGTTGCTTCATTGCATTGCACGGCCGCTTCGGCGAAGACGGTACGGTGCAAGGTGCACTCGAATTGTTGGGCATCCCTTACACCGGCTCTGGCGTCATGGCTTCTAGCATCGCCATTGATAAAACCATGACCAAACGCGTGTGGTTGTCTGAGAATGTGCCCACGCCACGCTACGTATTGCTCAAGCAGAATAATTTAGGTGAAACTGCGCAGGCACATGTGTTGCAAACTTTGGGTTTGCCGCTCATTGTCAAGCCTGCCCGCGAGGGCTCGTCCATTGGTGTGGCCAAAGTCACGCAAGCCAGTGAGTTACCGCAAGCCTTGCAAGCCGCCGCTTTGTGCGACACCGATGTGCTGTGCGAGCAGTTCATTGCAGGCGACGAAGTCACTTGCCCTGTCTTGGGTGAGGGCGATACAGCACACGCGTTGCCCGTGATTCGCATCGTGGCACCGGCCGGCAATTACGATTACCAAAACAAATATTTCACCGACGACACACAATACTTGGTGCCTTGCGGGCTGCCCGAGGCAGAAGAAAAAGCCATCCAGGCACACGTGGTCAAGGCCTACCAAGTGCTGGGCTGTAAAGGTTGGGGCCGCGTTGATGTGATGATTGACGCACAAACACGCAAGCCTTATTTACTGGAAATCAACACCTCACCGGGCATGACCAGCCACTCCTTGGTGCCCATGTCGGCCAAGGCTGCAGGCATGGATTACGAAAGCTTGTGCATGCACTTGCTGGCCAGCGCTGGTTTGGAGCACGCCACAACTCAAAAGGATGTGGCATGAAAAAGTCCATCACCTTGCCCATGGAAGTGCGCTTGATGCAATGGACCTCGGGCCTGATGTTTGCATTGGCCTTTGTCTTGTGCTTGGCCAGTGGCATCGGTTGGTTGCTCCGTCATCCTGCGTTTTCAATTCAAGGCATCACGGTGCGCGGCAATGTGACGCACAGCAATGCGGTAACTTTGCGCGCCAATGTGTTGCCGCAATTGACGGGCAACTTTTTCACCTTGAACTTGTTGCAGGCACGTCAGGCCTTTGAGCAAATCCCTTGGATTCGAAGCGCCTTGGTGCGCCGCGAGTTCCCCAACCGCTTGGCCGTGACTTTGGATGAGTTTCAGCCCATTGCGCAATGGGGTGCCGAAGGTGAAGGCAAATTCTTGAGTGCCGAGGGTGCGGTATTTGAAGTCAACGCCGATGATGTGGACAGTGAAAATTTACCCACCCTCAAAGGCCCGGAGTCACAAGCCAGAGTGGTCTTGGAAATGTTCCAGTACCTCAAGCCCTTGTTGGCCAAGATGGACATGAATTTGGACAAGCTGGAATTGAGCCAGCGTGGCAGTTGGTCTGCCCAACTTGAGTCTGGTGCTGTCTTGGAATTGGGCCACGGCACAGACCACGAACTGGGCGGCAAGTTGCAGTTGTTTTTCAAAACATTGACGCAGGTGGCATCGCGCTATGGTCGCACCTCTACGTCCTTGTTGTCAGCAGATTTGCGTTACGAAAATGGTTATGCCTTGCGCTTGCGCGGTGTGAGCACGTTGGCGGCAGATGGTTTGAAAAAACCTTGATCGATTGAAGATTTAGTTAAGAACGGTTGGACATATGGCAAAAGAATACAAAGATTTGGTAGTCGGTCTCGACATTGGCACGTCCAAGGTCATGGTCGTCGTGGCCGAGGTCATGCCAGGTGGTGAATTAAAACTGGCCGGCATGGGCGTGGCCCCCGGCAACGGTTTGAAGCGCGGTGTGGTGGTCAACATCGATGCCACCGTTCAAAGTATTCAACAAGCCTTGAAAGAAGCCGAGTTGATGGCCGATTGCAAAATCACGCGCGTCAACACCGGCATTACTGGCAGCCACATTCGGGGTTTGAACTCCAGCGGCATGGTGGCTGTCAAAGACAAAGAAGTCACGCCCGCCGATGTGGCCCGTGTAGTTGAAACAGCGCGTGCCATCAACATTTCGACAGACCAACGTTTGTTGTTGGTGGCGCCTCAAGAATTTGTGATCGATGGCCAAGATGTCAAAGAGCCCATTGGCATGAGCGGTATGCGCCTTGAAGCCAAGGTGCACATCGTGACCGGTGCGCAAAGTGCTGCAGAAAACATCATCAAGTGTGTGCGACGCTGTGGACTGGAAGTAGACCAGTTGCTGCTCAATCCATTGTCTTCCAGCTTGGCGGTATTGACTGAAGACGAGCGCGAACTGGGTGTGGCCTGCGTCGACATTGGCGCAGGTACCACCGACGTGGCCATCTTTACCAATGGCGCCATTCGCCACACAGCCGTTATTCCAATTGCTGGCGATTTGATCACCAGCGACATTGCCATGGCATTGCGCACGCCGACCAAAGACGCAGAAGACATCAAAGTTGAAAGCGGTTGTGCCAAACAATTGTTGGCAGACCCAGAAGCACAAGTTGAAGTGCCTGGCTTGGGTGATCGCGCACCCCGCATGTTGTCCAAGCAAGCACTGGCGGGCGTGATCGAGCCACGCGTAGAAGAAATCTTCTCCTTGGTGCAACAAGTCATTCGCGAATCGGGTTACGAAGAAGTTTTGTCGTCCGGCATTGTGCTGACAGGCGGAAGCGCGGTCATGCCAGGCATGGTCGAGTTGGGTGAAGACATCTTTTTGAAGCCGGTGCGCCGCGGCGTTCCCAAGTACAACGGCGCCCTGTCTGACATGGTCAGCCAACCGCGTGTGGCCACCGTCATGGGTCTGATGGAAGAAGCCCGTCTGGCACGCTTGCGTGGTTTCAAAGTTTCGCAAAAGAAGGGTTCCATGAACAACGCCTTCACACGCTTCAAAGACTTCATCGTGGGCAACTTCTGATGGACTGGCAAAAACTTTACTTGGCAAGGGGGAGTCCTCATCAGCGATGTTGAATCCCACTTAATCCCATAAAAATAAAATTTTCAAAAATCAATATTTAGGCAACTGCAACAGTTTTAGGAGAGCACCATGAGCATTGAAATGATCCAAGTCGAAGAGTTCAACCAAGGTACGCAAATCAAAGTGATCGGCGTGGGCGGTGGCGGCGGTAACGCGGTCGAGCACATGATCGAGCGCAACGTACAAGGCGTTGAATTCATTT
>JACCDZ011444563.1_pt1 | contig 26892 bp, 24 predicted proteins | sample 7449551 | NCBI WGS metagenome assembly JACCDZ01 (sample SAMN15323452, study PRJNA562643) | freshwater metagenome | isolation source: river surface water | place: USA:Blue River Watershed | collected 2017-08-18 | reverse complement strand
TGCCGCCACTGGTGTACGCCTGCTCCGGCTGCTCCAATGTGGCACAACTGGCCAACACCCTCGCCCTGCGACTGGATCGCGCAAAGCTGGCCGAAATGAGCTGCATTGCCGGTGTCGGCGGAAACGTACCGGCCCTGGTGAAAAAGGCACAATCCGGCCGACGCATCATCGCGCTGGATGGCTGCCCGCTTCATTGCACCAAAAGCTGCCTGTCACAGCAGGGTGTCACGGCAGACATTCATCTGACGCTGAATAACTACGGCTTGCGCAAACGTTATGGTGAGGATTGTCGTCCGGAAGATGCAGATCTTCTGTTTGATGAAATCCGTGCAATGCTGGAGAAGAACCAGGCAAGCAACACAAACACCTGAGATCCGACCTGCAGGAACACGTCAGGACGGATCATGCTTCCAGCGTGCGGCCGCCGAGTGATCACCCTCGCGCTCATCCACCCAGCGTTCGCCCTGCGGCGTTGCTTCGCGCTTCCAGAACGGCGCGCGTGTTTTCAGATAATCCATGATGAAACTGCAGGCATCAAAGGCGGCCTGCCGGTGCGCACTGGCAATGCCGACAAACACAATCGGCTCACCCGGCGCCAGTTCGCCCACACGATGGATGACGGTTGCATTCAGCAAGGGCCAACGCGCTTGTGCGTCTTTCACGATTTTTTCCAGCGCGCTTTCCGTCATGCCCTGATAGTGCTCCAGAAACATGCCTGCCACCTCGGCACCATCGTTGTAGTCGCGCACATAACCAACAAAGCCCACCACCGCCCCCACGCCCTGATTGGCGGCATGCAGGGCATTCAGCTCGATGCCGGCATCAAAGGTCGCGGTCTGCACCCGGATCATGAAGAAACCTTTTCGTAGTGGTAATGACCGCTCTTGCCGCCGGTTTTTTCCAGCAGGCGCACGGATTCAATCGTCATGCCCTTGTCCACGGCCTTGCACATGTCGTAAATCGTCAGGGCGGCCACGCTGGCGGCCGTCAGCGCCTCCATTTCCACGCCGGTCTGCCCCGCCAGTTTGCAGCGCGACACGATATGCACCACATCATCGCCTTCGGCCATCAGCTCCACCTTGACACTCGTCAACAGCAAAGGGTGACACAGCGGAATCAGCTCATGCGTTTTTTTCGCGGCCATGATCCCGGCAATACGGGCCACGGCAAAGACATCTCCCTTGGGATGACCACCGGACTGAATCATCTGCAGGGTATGCGGCAACATGCGCACACGTGCCTCGGCAATTGCCTCGCGCGTGGTCACGTTTTTTTCGGTGACATCCACCATGGTGGCATGACCGTTTGCATCAAGATGGGTAAGCACAATCAATCTCCCGGCGTGCCGCGCACGCCTCTGCAAGCACCTTATTTCAGTTTCAATCGCCGCGCCAGCTTGTGCAGGTTACTGGGATCAATGTCGAGCACGCGCGCCGCACTCGCCCAGTTGCCACCGCAATGCTCAAGTGCCCGCAAAATGGATTGGCGCTGGCATTCATCCACCGTTTCCCGCAAGGGCTGCACCCCAGACACCGGCACAGTGATGGCAGGAACTCCCACCACGGCCACAGGCGTAACGGTATCCAGATCCAGCAGTGCCGGCTCCAGCAACAGGATCTCGGTGCGCGTGGCGCCATGACTGAGCATCTTCAATGCCGCACGACTGATGACATGCTCCAGCTCACGCACATTTCCCGGCCAGGGATACGCCAGCAAGGCACGCTCGGCGGCGGATGAGAGGCGAATGCCACGCAGTCCGAGACGCGCACGATTGAGTTCAAGAAAATGTCCGGCCAGCAAGAGCACATCATTTTCCCGCTCGCGCAGCGGCGGAATATGCACCGGGTACACGGACAAGCGATGGTAAAGATCGGCACGAAAATGCCCATCGCGCACACTGTCACGCAGCACCCGATTGGTCGCCGCAAGAATGCGCACATCCACATGCCGGGGCTTGTCATCCCCCAGGCGCTGGATTTCACCATTCTGCAATACCCGCAACAGTTTGGCCTGCACCGTCAGGGGCAACTCACCCACCTCATCCAGCAACAACGTGCCGCCATTGGCCGCATCAAAGCGCCCGGGCCGGTCGGTAGTGGCACCGGAAAAGGCGCCTTTCACGTGCCCGAACAATTCGCTCTCCGCCAGCGACTCGGGCAGTGCTGCACAATTCACATGCACCAGCGGCTTGTTCCGTCGCCGCGACAGGCGATGCAGGCGCCGTGCAAACAATTCCTTGCCGACACCGGTCTCGCCGAGCAGCAGCACCGGCAACTCCGAATCTGCCACCACCTGCATCTCATGCAACAGATCACGAATGGGCCGGCTGTGGCCAATGACCTCGCCATCGTCCAGCGATGACACGGCATCCCGCGCATCCACGCGCGCCAGGCGAAGGCTGTGATTTTCCTTTTCCAGACGCGTGACACGCACTGCCGCCTCAATCAGCAGGGTATAGCGTTGCAGATCCCGGCGCGCACGATCATCAAAGGTCCCCGCCTCCAGCGCATCCAGTGTCAACGCCCCCCACAGCTCGCCATCCACATAGAGCGTGGTTCCCATGCAGTCATGCACCGGCAATGGCTCACCCAGCCGGCTGTCGAGCAGACCGTCATAGGGGTCCGGCAAGCGGCTGTCGGGCTCAAACCAGGTCGGCTCGCGTCGCGCCAGAATGGCCGCCAGTCGCGGATGCTGCCCGACCACAAAGCGGCGCCCCAGGGCCTCGTGCGCCAGCCCGGCGGCGGCCACCGGGCGCAGGCTGTCGCCCTCCAGGCGCAACAACCCCACCGCACCGCAGTGGAAACGCTCGCGCAGGGTGTGCACCAGCCGCTGCAAGCGCACGGCATTCGGCAACTCAACGACCAGATCGGCCAGCAGGCCTTCCTCCATCATGGTTTATTTCACCCTCAACCAGTCAAAACAACCTTTGTCACGCAGTGTATATTTCACCACTAAAAATAAAAACCCCTTCTACATCAATGACTTTTTGATGGCATGCCACATGCAAAGGAGTACGTATCGCATTTACTTAAGGAGCCACCCATGAGCAGCACCCTACTCGACCAGTCGCTGGGCAGCATTGCCTGTGACATTCCCGGCGCCACCCGCGTCTTCCACCAGCATCGTCTGGATTTCTGTTGTGGCGGCCAGAAAAGCCTGCGTGAGGCGGCGACCCGAAAAGGACTGGATGCCAATGCCGTGGCCAGCGAACTGCTGGCGCTGCAGGCTTGCCCGGGACTGGGGCGGGACTGGCGTCAGGCCTCCGCCAGCGAACTGATCGACCACATCCTGAGCCGCTTTCATGACCGCCACCGCATGCAGCTACCAGAGCTGCTGCGACTGGCCCGACGCGTAGAGCATGTGCATGGCGATCGCCCGGAGTGCCCGAACGGGCTGGCGGACCATCTGGATGCCATGCAGCAGGAACTGGACAGCCACATGCTGAAGGAGGAACAGATTCTCTTTCCCTTGCTGCGCCAGAACCTGCACGGCGGCGTCGACGGCCCGATTTCCGTCATGCGCTTCGAACACGACCAGCATGGCGAGGCACTGGAGGCCATCAACGCCTTCACCAACAACATCACGCCGCCGGCCAATGCCTGCAATACCTGGCGCGCGCTTTACCGCGGCCTGAGCGAATTGCATGAGGACCTGATGCAGCACATCCATCTGGAAAACAATGTGCTGTTTGCCCGCGCCACCCTTTCCGCAACCCCGCTTTCCAGTGAGGAGAACGCTCATGGGTGAATATCGCAAGCTGTGGTGGTGGTTGCTCACCATCGTTGGAGTCACTTTCGCCCTGCTGGGCTGGTTCGGACGCGAGGTTTACCGGGCAGCACCGCCCATTCCGCAACAGGTCGTGGCGGCGGATGGCACCCTGTTGTTCACGGAAAAAAACATCCTGGACGGGCAAACCGCGTGGCAAAGTGTCGGCGGCATGCAGCTCGGGTCCATCTGGGGACATGGTGCCTACCAGGCGCCGGACTGGAGTGCTGACTGGCTGCATCGCGAGCTGGTGGCCTGGCTGGATCTGGCCGCGCAGGACACCCATGGCAAACCCTATGTGGAATTGCCGGGGGACGTGCAGGCGCAGCTGCGCTTCCAGCTCAAGCAGGAGTATCGCGGCAATAATGTCGATGCCAACGGCACGCTGACCCTGTCAGCACGTCGCCAGAAGGCCCTGCAGCAGACAGCGGCCTACTACGACTCGTTGTTCGGTGCCACGCCCGAATTGCAAAGCTCGCGCCAGAGTTTTGCCATGAAGGAAAACACACTGCCGGATGACGGCCGCCGTGCCAGCCTGACGCAATTCTTTTTCTGGACCGCATGGGTTGCCGCGACGGAGCGCCCGGGAACCACCGCCACTTACACCAACAACTGGCCGCATGAACCGCTGATCGAGAACCGCCCCACGACTGAAAACCTGATGTGGTCCATTGTCAGTGTCATCGTACTGATTGCCGGTATCGGCTTTCTGGTCTGGGCCTGGGCATTCCTGCGCAATCATGAAGAAGACGAACCGGTGGCTCCCAAGAAAGACCCCCTGAGCACCTTTGCCCTGACCCCCTCGCAACTGGCGCTCGGCAAATATCTGTTCCTGGTCGTGGCCCTGTTCATCTTTCAGGTGTTTATCGGCGGATTCACAGCGCATTACACAGTGGAAGGCCAGACCTTCTACGGTGTCGATGTCTCGCAATGGTTCCCTTACTCGCTCGTACGTACCTGGCACATTCAAAGCGCCCTGTTCTGGATTGCCACCGGCTTTCTGGCCGCCGGACTGTTTCTGGCCCCGCTCATCAATGGCGGCAAGGATCCGAAATACCAGAAGCTGGGGGTGGACCTACTATTCTGGGCACTGGTGCTGGTGGTGGTGGGCTCGTTCACCGGCAACTACCTGGCCATTGCCCAGATCATGCCGCCGGAGCTGAACTTCTGGCTAGGGCATCAGGGCTATGAATATGTCGATCTCGGCCGTCTCTGGCAGATCGGCAAGTTTGCCGGCATTGCCTTCTGGCTGGTGCTGATGCTGCGCGGCATCCTGCCCGCCCTGCGCACGCCCGGGGGTGACAAGAACCTGCTGGCGCTGCTCAGTGCCTCGGTGATTGCCATCGGGCTGTTCTACGGCGCCGGCTTTTTCTACGGTGAGCGCACCCATCTTTCCGTCATGGAATACTGGCGCTGGTGGGTGGTGCATTTGTGGGTGGAAGGCTTCTTTGAAGTGTTTGCCACCACGGCACTCGCGTTCATTTTCTCCACGCTGGGGCTGGTGTCGAAACGCATGGCCACTACCGCCAGTCTCGCCTCCGCCTCGCTGTTCATGCTGGGCGGCATCCCGGGCACCTTCCATCACCTCTACTTTGCCGGCACCACCACACCGGTCATGGCGGTCGGGGCCACCTTCAGCGCCCTCGAAGTGGTGCCACTGATTGTGCTGGGCTACGAAGCCTGGGAAAACTGGCGCCTGAAAGAACGGGCCGCATGGATGGATCGGCTGCGCTGGCCGCTGCTGTGCTTTATCGCCGTGGCGTTCTGGAACATGTTCGGTGCCGGCGTCTTCGGCTTCATGATCAATCCGCCGATCTCGCTGTACTACGTGCAGGGTCTCAACACCACACCAGTGCATGCACATGCGGCCCTGTTCGGCGTGTATGGCTTCCTGGCACTGGGCTTCACCCTGCTGGTGCTGCGCTACATCCGGCCCGACGTGGCGTTCAATCCCGCCCTGATGCGTACCGGCTTCTGGGGACTCAACGCCGGCCTCGTGCTGATGATTTTCACCAGCCTGTTGCCAATCGGATTCATCCAGTTCTACGCCAGCGTCAGCGAAGGCCTGTGGTATGCCCGCAGTGAAGCCTTCATGCAGCAGGACCTGCTGCAAACCCTGCGCTGGATACGTACCTTCGGTGATGTGGTGTTCATCATTGGCGCTGCCGCCACCGCACTGCAGGTGGTGATCGCCCTACGCCAACCGGCTGAAAAACTTAAGGAGGCGTTCGAGATTACCGGCTAAGCAACAACGTTCGCCTGCAGGCCAGACACCTTCGGAAAATCCCGAAGTGTCTGGCCTTTTTTATGCGCGTCATTCGCCCCTGTTGACGGCAGAAGTCTCTTCCAGCAGGGCCGGAGTATTCAGGTTGGCCAGACGCGGATCGTCTTCTGCACAGGGCAGCGGTACTGCCCCCAGTGACAGCAACAACCGGCGCGGGCTGCGCTCGCCACTCCCCCAGGCGGCATCAAGTGCCGGCGCACAGGCACGGGGAATACAACTGAAGAGCGGCTCCCACTGTTCGCCACGCCGCACCATGACAGGCTTGTCGGGATGAATGACCACTGTTTGCAGCAAGGCAATCAGCAACGCCCGGTCCAGCAACGGTGCATCACAAGGCAGCACCAGCACATAGGAATGCCGTGCAACTGCCAGCCCGGCCCGAATACCCGCCAGCGGCCCCTGAAACTCCCGGTCATCGTCCTGCACCAACCGGTCTGCAAAGCCCGCATAACACTCGCCATTGCGGTTACAGGAGATAATCAGGTCATCGGTAAGGGGCCGCACCAGATCGTGCAGCCAGGCGATCATGGGGCGGCCCTGCCACTCGATCAGTCCCTTGTCCTGCCCCCCCATGCGGCTACCACGCCCCCCGGACAGCAGCAGGACGGAACAGGCGGGCAGGCGGGCAGTATCGTTCATGAGGGTCTCTGGCAAGGCCGAATCTGTCAGGACCACGCTCGGGCCCCGGAAACGCCGGCGATGCTGGCTGTTTTGGCGGATTGGTGCAAGCGGCCGACCACGTCGATCCGGCGCCCCCGGGATGGCTACAGATGGCTCTCCACCTCTTGACAAGGCCGGTAGCGCTGGCCAAAATGCGCGCCTCTTTTAGAGACGGCTACATAGCTCAGTTGGTTAGAGCGCAGCATTCATAATGCTGATGTCCCAGGTTCAAGTCCCGGTGTAGCCACCAATTCTGCGCTCCCAAGCGCATCAAAAAGCCCGGATCCGGCACTTGCCTGATCCGGGCTTTTTGTTGGGCGGCCGGCAACCGGCCAGACCCGATCGCTGTGTTGGCACCTAATCCAGATCAACTCCTTCATTCAGGCGTGACTGGAACGCATGTGTCCACATCAGCGCCAGTGGTGCGGCATTTTCCAGCCCCAGCGCCCGCAGTCGCACACCCATGGCGTGATCACCGTCATTCACGACAAGCCGCACAGAGCCCGGCAATGCCAGCCGTGTCGCCCCGCGCGCATTGACGGTAGACCGGCAGAGATGCCCCTCCCGGCTGGACAACAGGGCCAGACTGAGCGGGCCGGCAGGGACCGAGCCCCCCATGGTGCCTGCAAGAGTCATCACCGGCACGGTTGATCCGGGCACCATCACCTGACATGCCATCTCGCGCCCGTCCAGGCGAAAGGGAATGTCCGTCACAAACTTGGGAAAGCCCCATATTTCACGTCCGGCGGCATTGGCGGCCGCCGTGGTGACCGGCAGATCCAGAATATGGAACGCGACATGACGCTGCTCTGGCTGCTGCAAGGTTGCCAGTAACTCGCCCCAGCCCCCGAAGCGCTGCGACTCGCCAGGACGTGTTACCGCCACCGACAGGCCCACCTCGTTGTAGACCCCCACACTGGTATCGCGATACTCAAAACAGGCCAACGCCACCAGTGCACGGTTACCCACCGTCAGTGCCGGCACCAGCCCTGTCCCTGCCAGCACCTGCTCCACCCGCTCCTGCCCGGCAAGAAAAAAGGCAAACACCGCCGAGGTGTCGTAATACATGATCGGCAGCTCCACCACACCTTCACTGGTGTCAATCGCGCGTCGCGGCACCTGAAAGAACGGGTCATCGTGCGCCACTCGGGCACCGGCCATCATCATGTTCATCGTCCTGCTCCTGAAACGGTAAGAGAGACACTGCGCGCAATGCGGGCGAGCAGACTGGCCTGCTGATCCTCGATCACGGCCAGCCGGTTGATCTGGTTGGTACCTTCAAAAATGCGGGTCAGGCGGTTGTCGCGAAAGGTGCGTTCGATGCCGCTGTCATGCCGCACCGCACTGCTGCCCAGCAGGTCCATGGCCGCCTCGATGACGACCTGGGCACGATCCGTTGCCTGGAACTTGCAGAGCGCCGCACCATCCTGACGGGGCGTCCAGCCCTGCGCATGGCGCCAGACCAGCGCGCGAATGGCACCGGTCTCTGCCTGCAGATCCGCCAGTGTCGACTGCACATGCTGGTAGTGCAGCAATGGCCGGCCGGCCAGCGTCTCGCGACAGGCATATTCAGTGGCGATATCCACGGCCTGCTGGGCAAAGCCGACCGCCATGGCTGCCACCGGCAAGCGCGACAGATTGAGCGTGGCACGCGCCAGCCCCCAGCCATTCCGCAGGCCGCCCACCACCATGTTGTCGGGCACAAAGCATTCATCAAACTCCAGCTCGGCCGCCCCGGACGCACGCATGCCCATCTTCATTTCCGTGCGCGCCACGCGGAATCCCGGGCTGCGGGCATCCACCAGAAAACAGGTCCAGCTCTGGTAACCCTCGCCCTCCAGCGCCGCAAACACGGCAACGTAACGGGCAATGTCACCACCACTGATGAATATCTTGCGCCCGCTCAAGCGCCAGCCGCCGTTACCGCGATGCGCCCGCACACCAGCCCGCTGATGCAGGGCACCATGCCCTTCCTCTGCATCAGAGCCTGCCGCCGGCTCGGTAATGGCAAAGGCAAACAGTTGCGGATCACCCGCCTGGGTCGCCCGGAATGCCGGCAGGACCACGCGACGCATGATGTTGAGATCACCAGAGAGGATGACCGGCGCCAGACCCAGTGCTGGCGCCGACAGCAACAGCATCAGCCCGCCATCCACCCGCGCCAGTTCTTCCACACGAATCGCCTGCTGCCAGGCCAGCGAGTGCCGGTATTGCAGCAGCGGCACACTGCCGAGCGGGCCCGGCAGCAGATCAGTCAGCAGGCCTGCCTTGCCGGCCCTGCCGAGAAGCTCCCGTACCTCGGGCAGATCGCCATGCGCCTCTCGTTGCTCACGATCAATCCGTGCCGCCAGTGGCCGGCATTCCTGTTCGGCAAAGGCCCTGACCCGGCGCCGCATGCGGCCCAGCGCAGCGGGCAGATGACGGGTATCCAGCTCCCAGGGATCGCCGGGGGAATATGAAGAAATCGCCTTCAGAAATGGCGTCCGGCGCAGGGCCGCAAACGGAGAAAGGGAATGACTGGCGGCCAGATAGCCCGGCAGATGGTCGCGCTCGCCGGCTTCGGCCTCCGGCAACCCGGCATGGTCACTGGCCAGGCCTGCCGCCACCAGCCCCAGCTCTTTCGGGGAGCCCCCAAGCAGCCGCCAGCAGTTCACCGCACGCAGGGCATGCTCAACGCCGGTATCACGCATGTAGCCGATGCCGCCATGAACCTGCATGACGGCATTGATCGCCCGGGACAGCAGCGGCATGGCCTCGCGGCGCAAGGCCACTGCCTGTGCCACATCCAGCTCTGCCATGGCCGCATCACGCAGCAAGGCATCGACCGTGGCAAGCGCCGTGTCGAGATCCGCCAGCAATAGCGCCACGCTGTCATGCTGCTCGATGGTATGGCCACCCTGTACACGCAGCGCGGCATAGTCATGCGCCTTCTGCGCTGCCGGCACGATTGCACCACGCGCCAGCGCTACCTGCGCCAGTTGCTGCGCCACCATCAGGGTGGCCAGTTGCCCCGGCAACAGCAGCGCCGACATACCATCTGCGCCAGCCGGCTGCCACACCACCGATTCGCAGCCCTCCAGCCCATGCGGCCAGGGGTCACGCTCACCATCCGTCCGGGCAAGGTCGTACTGCACCAGATGCATGCCATCCTGCCGCCAGCCAAGGGCGACCAGACGGGTTACCTGCGGCGCCACCAGTGCCGATCGGGCCCGGACACCAAACGTGTCCGCCAGCATCTCACGGTCACGCCCATGCAGGGGGCGCGCCGCCAGCAGGCGACCCAATCCCGAACGTCCGATGCCCGCCGTACCATCCAGGCTGAAGACGGCATCCTGCCACAGCGGCAAGCCCGTCATCTGCTGTGCCAGACGCCCCAACGCAAGGCTGTGCAGATGCCACGCCAGCGCCGGACTGCCGGCAGCCAGACGCCCCAATGCCGGCAACGTGAACTGCGGCGGCATGCCACGCGCCACCTCGCACCACAGCCCGTAACCCTCGTGACTGCTGTCCAGCAACCCGGCATTCTCGGCCGCACTCGTCAGTCCGACGAAGTATCCCTTTGACGGGATCTGCTCAGGGCGCAGCGGACTTGCCTCCACCTCCTGCAGCACAAAGGCGGACACCGCCGCCAGCAAGGCGCTCACCTCATCCGGCAACAGGGCCTCCGGGGTTACTGCCTTGCCGCCCTCCACCAGTACACCACCTGCTGTCATGACAGGTCTCCGCCGGGGTCAAAAACCGAGGCACTCGCCGCCAGGGCGGGAGTGCTGCTGATCTGTGCTCGATTGTGATCACACATCGATCGGGCACTGACTGATACAGTCTTACGATCACCAGCCACCAGCCTTGACCATGATCAAGAATGGCCTGCGCCATTTCACCGTTAGCGCACAATGAAAAAGCCGGGCAATGCCCGGCTTTTTCATTGTGCGCTAACGGTTCAGATCACCCGTGAAAACCGTACCAGTTCAACGGCTTCCTCCCGATGCAGATAACGGTCAAAGCAGGACGCCACGATACGCAGCAGCAAGCGGCCGCGATCAGTCGCCACAATCCGCTGGGCTGACACATCCACCAGACCATCCTGTGCCAACGGCGCAAGCCGCGCGAGATCATCACGGAAATACTCGTTAAAGCTGATGCCATGACGATGCTCGAGAGCACGAATATCAATCACACCCTGACACATCAGTTGCTGGATAAGATCGGCACGCAGGACATCATCACGGTCCATGACCATACCGCGCCATACAGGGCGCCGCCCTGACTCGACAGCAGTTTCCCAGCTCGGCAAATCCCGCGGATTCTGGCTGTAGCTGTTGCCCACATGACTGATGGCACTGACCCCGAACCCGATCAGGTCAGTCTCGGCATGCGTGGTATACCCCATGAAATTACGGTGCAGGCTGCCTTGCTCCTGTGCCAGCGAAAGCTCGTCTTCCGGCAGGGCAAAATGATCCATGCCGATATAGCGGTAACCCGCTACCGACAGCTTCTCGATGGCCAGTTGCAGCAAGCCCAGCTTGTCTTCGGCACTGGGCAGGTCATCCGCATTGATCTGCTTCTGCGGCTTGAACATGTGCGGCATGTGCGCATAGCTGTACACCGCAAGCCGGTCCGGCCGCATCGTAATCACCGTATCCAGCGTGCGGCCAAAACCCTCCCGCGTCTGCAGCGGCAAGCCGTAGATCAGGTCAATGTTGATAGAGCGGAACCCGGACGCACGACAGGCGTCCACCACCGCTTGCGTCTCTTCCACTGACTGCACACGGTTCACTGCCACCTGCACGGCAGGATCAAAATCCTGCACCCCCAGACTGGCCCGGTTGAAGCCCATTGCAGCCAGTGCGTGCACATCGCCTGCATTCACACAGCGCGGATCAAGCTCAATCGAGAAGTCACGGTCCGGCGAACTGCTGAAATGAAAATGGCGACCCAGACTATCAACCAGCTCCTGCAGGTGCGTCGTTCCCAGAAAGCTGGGAGTACCGCCACCAAGGTGCAACTGGGTAACGTCACGATCACGATCAAACAACGGCGATACCAGGGAAATTTCCCTGACCAGCCGACTCAGATAGAGCCCGGCGCGTGTTTCATCACGGGTAATGACGCGATTGCAGCCACAATAAAAACAGTTGCTGAAGCAGAAGGGCACATGCACATACAACGACAGCTGGCGCGGAATAGGGTCGCTGTTGCTTTGCCGCGCCACTTCCACAAATTCGGCGTCCGCAAAGGCAGGACCGAACTGGGGAGCCGTCGGATACGAGGTATAGCGGGGACCCGGCCGGTCATACCGGCGCAGCAGGTCTGCATCAAAAGGAGGAATGGTATTCATGTGCAAAGGCTAGTTGCCGGGACGTCACCGTGCATTGACAAGGGTCAACGGAAGGCCATGTTTGTCCCGAAACCACCCCCACCCACCCTTAGCACCCCCGGAAACAAAAAGACCCGGCCATATAACCGGGTCTTTTTGAGAACGTTCACTGTCAGCGCCTACTCATCATCCTGCATGCATTCGGCTTCTGCCGGTTTGTAGCGGCAACGCACCCGCTTCAGAAAGCGCAGCATGTCCTGGTCATAATGCCCGTCCTGCGCCAACCGGATGCGTGACTCCCGCATCATTTCCATATAACCATCAACCTCGTAGCCGGGAACCTGAGACCAGTAATGCGCCGGGATCTCCTCTTCACTACGCTTGATCAAGGCAAAAGCCGGGTCCAGCATCGACTTTGAATAATCGCGCAGCTTCTGGCCATCCCCCGGATTGAAGCGGTCATGGCGGATCACCATGATGCTGTTGATGTTCATGAACGGCAGATTGACGATTGCACCCTTGGTCCCCATGCCCTTGTACAACTCCAGCGGGCGCACCGCCATGGCCGGCACGGAAATGATGTCCACCTGGCCATTATTGAACTTGCCGGCAAAGTTGCTGATGTCCGCCGAGACCGGGCGCGCACCAATCTGCTTGATCAGAATGGACTGGGTCTGGTCCCAGTCGAAGGCCGCAATACGCTTGCCGGCAGCCTTCGCCAGCGTATTGATGCGGCGATCATTCACCACCGGGTAGACCGCACCAAGAGGGACGATCGACACCACCTCATAAGGACCGTTCACCATGCGAGCGGCCGACTTCGGGCTCATCAGCAAGCCGATGACGGCGCGCAATTCCTCATAAGAGGGCACCCCACCCAGAGAATCCAGACTCCCCACAAACTTGTTGAGCTGACGTCCGCGCAGATTGGTCATCATGACCGCGTCACACTGGCCCGCCTTGAAATCCTCCAGCGCCACACGTTCATTCGTATAGGGCTTGAGCTTCAGACTGATGCCCATGCGCTTGACCTCAAGGGCATAATCCCGGGCCATGGCATACACATCACCCTGGGCACCCATGATGTCAAAAATACAGGCCGTCTGTGCCTGCGCAGGCACAGCACCCAGAGCAACAGCAACCAGCACAACCCGCAGAAACAGACGCAAACACTTCGCCATCACAACCTCAATCATTCACTGCTGGCTATTCCCTGCCCTGACAATCCTGCGTTGTTATTCGTCTTTCAGCACACACTCCGCCGCACCGGGCTCATGCTTGCAGCGAACCCGCTTCAGCAGCGACATGGTGCGCTTGTCATACACCCCTTCGCGTGTCAGCTGAAGGCGTGCTTCCCGCATCAGCTTGGTGTAATTCACCTTGTCCGGCTCGGAAATATCCAGCCAGAACTTCTGCTCGATGTCTGCCTCCGACTTCTTGATCATGTCGAATGCACGATCAAGCTGCGTCGCAATATATTCACGGCACTTCTGGCCGAACCCGGGCGGAAACCTGTCATGCCGGATGACCAGATTAGCGGTGATCTGTACCAGCGGAAAACGGTAGACCGCGCCTTTGGTGCCCAGACCCTTGTACAGCTCCAGCGGCTTGTAAGCCACGGCCGGTGCCGCAATGATGTCCACCTGGCCATTATTGAACTTGCCGGCAAAATTGGTGATGTCCGACGCCACCGGCTGTGCACCCAGCTGCTGCACCATACGGGCCTGTGACTTGTCCCACTCCAGCACCGCAATTTTCTTGCCGGCTGCTTTTTCAATCGAGTTGATGGCGCGGTCATTCACAAATACGTATGCCGCGCCCAGCGGCACGATACCCGCTACTTCATAGGGGCCATTGATCATCAGGTTGGCCGACTTTGGCGACGCCAGCAGTTCGACCACGGTCCGCATGTGCTTGTAGGTCGGCAACGAGCCCACCGAGTCGATGCTGCCGGTGAACTGGTTGAACTGGCGCCCGCGCAAACCGGTCATGATGGCACCGTCACACTGGCCCGCCTTGAAATCCTCAGCCGCCACGCGCTCGTCGGTATAGGCCTTCAGCTCCAGATCAGCGCCCCACTTCGCCGCCGTCAGCTTGAAATCCTTCATCATGTTGAAGGCTTCACCCTGCGTTCCGACCGGGTCATACACACATATCTTTTGTGATGCCGCCACGACTGGCGTTACCGAAAAAAGCGCCGCCAGTGCAGCGGCCATCGAGGTCTTTTGAATAAAGGAAAACGGCATTAAAGACTCCACACCATGCTATCGCCACTCAGAAAATGGCAGGCACAAACAAACCTGCGCCAGCCTCCTGACACAAACAAGGGCTGGCGCAAGTCATTCAGGGTTTATTCGTCCGAGAGTGTGCACTCGGCTGCATCAGGCTCGCGCTTGCAACGAATACGCTTGAGCAGCGTCATCATGCGCTTGTCGTAAAAGCCGGCCTTGGTGAGATGAATACGCAGCTCGCGCATGATCTTGTCATAACCGCCGCGATCCGCCAGAGGCACATGCATCCAGAATTTCGGATCAACCTCGCGCTCGGTATTGCGGATCAGGCCAAAGAAGCGCGGCACCTGGTTGGCAATATATTCACGGCTTTTCTGGCCAAACCCGGCGGGAAACTTGTCCTTCTTCAGCACCAGCTGAAAGGTGATCTGGATTACCGGAAAGCGGGCAATGCCACCCTTGGTACCCAGCCCCTTGTAGAGCTCCATGGGCTTGTAGGCAAAAATCGGGGCAACAATGATGTCGACCTGGTTGTTGTTGAACTTGCCACCGAACGTGGTGATGTCTGCCGATACCGGCTGGGCACCCACCATCTTCACCATTTCAGCCTGGGACTTGTCCCAGTCAAACACGGCAATCTTTTTACCGGCGGCCTTGGCCAGCGTATTGATGCTGCGGTCGTTCACAAAGAAATATCCCGCACCGATCGGCACTGCGCCGGCTATTTCATAAGGACCGCTGATCATGTTGGGTGCAAGCTTCGGATTGGCCAGCAGATCCACCACATCGCGCATGTGCGTGTAGCTGGGAATCGAGCCAACCGAATCGATGGAGCCCACAAACTGGTTGAACTGGCGGGCACGCAGACCCGTGATCAACGCCGCGTCACACTGGCCGGCCTTGAAGTCCTCGGTGGCGACGCGCTCGTCCGTGTATGGCTTGAGCGTGATATTGACGTTTGCCCCCCACCCCTTGGCAGCAATCACATAGTCTTTCATTGTGTTGTAGCCATCCCCCTGGGCTCCCATCGGGTCCCAGACGCAGATGGTCTGCGCCACGGCGACGACCGGCGACAGCATGGCAATGCAGGCCAGAACCCGGATCAGGCGATGACGGTCAAAAAGACGATTCATGATCACTCCCTGTTTATGTTGTGATCGATTTTTTTGTTTAAGTATTATCGGACACCCATCCGGATCAGCCGGGGATGCCTCTTTATTGGGCAATGCACACATGCATACCGAATCATTCTAAACTCAATACCGGCAAAATAGGGCATTCCTGAATGCCACAATACGTATCTTTTTGTGGAGACGGGAGACCGCCCGTCGACAAGGCCTGCCGTCCCTCGCCAACACAGGGCCTGCGTGCACGACCCCAACCAGAAGCCAGAGGCATGCCGACATGATCACGCTGTTTACTGCCGCCACACCCAACGGGCACAAGGTCTCGATCCTGCTGGAAGAGCTTGGTCTGCCCTACCGGGTTCACCCGGTCAACCTGCTGGCACTCGAGCAAAAAGCCGACTGGTACCTGGCCATCAACCCCAACGGACGCATCCCGGCCATTGTGGACCATGACAACGGCGACTTTCCGGTATTCGAGTCCGGTGCCATCATGATCTACCTTGCCGAGAAAACAGGCCGGTTCCTGCCCGCCGAGGCAAAAGCCCGCTCACGGACACTGCAGTGGCTGATGTTCCAGATGGGCGGCATTGGCCCCATGCAAGGGCAGGCACACGTGTTTTTCCGTTATGCCCCGGAAAAGATCCCTTTCGCCATCGAGCGCTACCAGAACGAGACTCGCCGCCTCTACGAAGTACTGGAGACACAACTGAGCCGGACCGACTACCTGGCTGGCGACTACTCGATTGCCGACATGGCCGCCTACCCCTGGGTCAGGATTCATGAATGGGCAGGAGTTGGCCTGGAGGGGTTACCGGCAGTTGAACGCTGGCTGTCCGCCATCGGGGAGCGTCCCGCCGTACAACGCGGACTGGCAATACCGGGTAAAAACGACAAGGCCACACAGGCCTTCAATGACTACCTGAAGCAGTTCCGCTAAGGAAAACGCAGGCAAAAAAAGGGGATGGCTAAAAAGGACGCCATCCCCAAGAGGGTTACCACAACACCAAAACGTTAAAACAGTTCAGCACCATCAACTTCTGCTGCAACCAGATTCAGGCTGCCTTGCGCTTCTCGCCGGCAGCAACCAGCTCGTCAAACAGCTTCTGGCCTTCTTCCACGACCTTGAGGCCCGTCAGCTTCAGCTTCACGGACTCAACCTGCTGCTTGATGTGTTCGGCAGTCAGCTTGTCGGCTTCATCAATCAGCACCTGGACCAGACCAGCCACCACCAGAAGGGGCTTCGGGGTCTCGGCAGCCTTTTCGGCACGGGCTTCGGTGCCCACGGCAATCAGACGCTCATACTGCCTCTTGCCTTCTTCTTCAGCCTTGGCAACCAGACCGAGGTTGGCCAGATACACCTGCTCGCCGAGGCTCTTTACGCGCTCGACCAGACCCTGCTGCTGTTCGGAAACCTGCTTCAATTCACCCATGACTTACTCCTTGAAAATTCAAACCCGTTCTTTTCGGTCCGGAAAGCGGAGGCTCGGACCAACAGGATGAATTATAGAAACGGCAAGGAATCGTCACGCCAAAATAGTCAGACAACCGGACAATATCCATCGCAAATGCATCACTGTCCGACAAAGTGCAGCCGCACCGCAAAACGCCCCCTGAAACGCGAGAGGCCCGCAATTGCGGGCCTCTCGGAGACATCAGGTCAGCCTTACTTGGCGGCTTCAATCGCCTTGAGGATATCTGCCTTGGCAGCCTCAGCACCTTCCCAGCCCGTGAGCTTGACCCACTTGCCCGGCTCCAGCGCCTTGTAGTTCTCGAAAAAGTGCTTGATCTGTGCCAGCAGCAACTCGGGCAGATCCGTGTATTCCTTCACGTTCTTGTAGAGCGGGGTGAGCTTGTCGTGCGGCACGGCAATAAGCTTGGTGTCGATACCGGCTTCGTCTTCCATGTTCAGCTTGCCAACCACGCGGACACGGATGACGCAACCCGGCTCGACCGGGAACGGGGTCACCACCAGCACATCCAGTGGGTCGCCATCTTCGGACAGGGTGTGCGGGATGTAGCCATAGTTGACCGGGTAGGACATGCCGGTTCCGATGAAACGGTCCACAAACAGTGCATCGGAGTCCTTGTCGATTTCGTACTTGATGGGCGCGGCATTGGCCGGGATTTCGATGATCACGTAGATATCGTTCGGCACATCCTTGCCGATCGGGACATTCTTGTAGCTCATGGCTGGCTCTCGGATAGGGAGGAAAAGACGGGGCGCATTATAGCGCCCCGCAGGGAGTTGCCCAGTGCCCGCTCAGGCCGAAACGACAAACAGGGCCACAATGCAGGCCACACCACCGGCCCATACCAGGGAGCGCAGCCGGGCCTTGTCGGCAATGTAGAGCACCCCGTACAGCAGGCGCAGACCGATATAGGTCACGGCGATGGCATCTACTGCCACCTGCGGCGCCCCGGCAAGATGGGCAATGATGACCGCTGCCATAAAACCGGGAATGGACTCGAAGGTATTGAGCTGGGCCCAGTGCGCCCTTTTGGCCGGCCCCTCCAGATTATCCAGATACTCACGCGGATTATGGTTGTCACGCGGGCGAAAACCGGAGGTGAACTTGGCCACCCCGGTCCATATATAGGGCAGGAGGATGGCTGCCAGCGCACACCAGTATGCAATCGTCATTGCACCAGCTCCTGCTCGGTAAAGAGTCCGTCGAACAAGGCCGTCGAAAGATAACGCTCACCAGAGTCCGGCAGCACCACCACAATCAGCTTGCCCGCATTTTCGGGCCGTGCCGCCACCCGGGCAGCGGCGCAGGCCGCCGCACCACAGGAAATACCCGCAAGGATGCCTTCTTCACGCATCAGGCGTCGCGCAAACTCGATGGCATCCTCGTTGCTGACCGTCTCCACCGCATCCACCAGCGACAGGTCCAGGTTCTTCGGCACAAAGTTGGCACCAATGCCCTGGATCTTGTGCGGGGCCGGCACCAGCGCCTCACCTTTCAGCGACTGGGTGATCAGGGGCGAGGCGATCGGCTCGACCGCAATGGTCTGGATGGCCTTGCCCTGCGTTTTCTTGATATAGCGCGAAACCCCGGTCAGCGTACCGCCGGTACCCACCCCGGCCACGAACACATCAACACCGCCGTCGGTGTCATTCCAGATTTCGGGACCGGTCGTTGTCTCGTGAATGGCGGGATTGGCAGGATTCTCGAACTGCTGCGGCAGGAAATGATGCGCCGGATCGCTGGCCACAATTTCCTCTGCCTTTTCAATGGCGCCCTTCATGCCCCGGGCCGGATCGGTCAGCACCAGGGTTGCCCCCAGCGCCTTCAGCACCTTGCGCCGCTCCAGCGACATCGAGGCCGGCATGGTCAGGGTAATGGCGTAGCCTTTGGCGGCCGCCACAAACGCCAGGGCAATCCCGGTATTACCGGAGGTAGGCTCGACAATCGTCATGCCGGGCTTGAGCACGCCACGCTGTTCGGCATCCTGCACCATGGCAGCGCCAATGCGGCACTTCACAGAGTAGGCTGGATTACGCCCCTCGATCTTGGCGTAAACCCGGGCATTGCTGCCCGCAACACGATTAAGCCGTACAAGAGGCGTATTTCCGATCGAGAGTGAATTATCATCATAAAGACGGGCCATGCTCATGCTCCCTTGGCAAACAGGGATGTGACTATCAATCCTTTGCCGGAACGATGCAACCGTCTGCAAACACCATCCACAGGAACGTGCATGAAACTGCTGCAAACCACCGTGATATTTCTTGGCGCCGCCCTGCTCATGGTGCCCTTGCTGAAGCGTTTCGGGCTGGCCTCGGTCATCGGCTATCTCGCCACCGGCATCGTGCTCGGTCCCCATGCCATGGGCATGATCAGCGACACGCACCACGTACTGGAATTTGCCGAGTTCGGCGTGGTCATGCTGCTATTCCTGATCGGTCTTGAACTGGAGCCCTCCCGACTCTGGGTCTTGCGTCACTCCGTGTTTGGGCTGGGTGGGCTACAGGTATTGCTCACCGGACTGCTGTTCATGGGCGCCGGAATCTGGTGGGGAGCCAGCACCCCGGTCAGCTTTATTGTCGGCTTTGGACTGGCCATGTCGTCCACCGCATTTGTGCTGCAACTGCTCAGCGAGAAAAACCAGCTCACCTCGCAATACGGACGCAAGGCCTTTGCCATCCTGCTCTTCCAGGATCTGGCCGTGGTGCCATTGCTGGCCGCCATTCCCTTGCTGGCCGGCCAGAACCCCGACATTGGCTGGACCGATCTTGGCAAACTGCTGCTGGTTGCCGCCGTTTTTGTGGTCTCCAGTCGTACCCTGGTCCGCCCGGCATTCCGCTTTATCGCCGGGGCCGGGGCGCGTGAAATGTTTACGGCGGCTGCGCTCTTCATTGTGATCGGGGCGGCCATCCTCACCGAGCTGCTCGGCATCTCGATGGCCATGGGCGCGTTTGCCGCCGGGGTACTGCTGGCCGACAGCGAATACCGCCACGAACTGGAGGCCAACCTGCAGCCATTCAAGGGCTTGCTGCTGGGCCTTTTCTTTATTGCCGTCGGCATGACCGCTGACATTCAGTTACTGATTGACGAGCCGGCCTCCATTCTGGGCCTTGCCCTGCTGCTGATGCTGGCCAAGTTCCTGCTACTGGCGCTTATCGGCCGCATCAGTGGCGCCGACCTGCACTGCAATGTGCATCTGGGTGTGTCACTGGCACAGGGGGGAGAGTTTGCCTTTGTGCTGTTCACTGCTGCAGTGGCTGGCAATTTATTGCCTGTCGACATGGCCGAGCGGCTGATCCTTGTGGTGACGCTCACCATGGCACTGACCCCTCTGGCCTTCATGCTGCTGGAGAAGTTCATCGAGCCACGTCTGCGGCCACGCGAAAACCGCAGCTTTGACGAAGTCCCCGAGCATGACAGCCAGGTCATCATTGCGGGATTCGGGCGCTTCGGACAAATCGTGGCGCGTGTACTGCGCATGCATCACATTCCGTTCACCGCACTCGAAGCCGACGTCAGGCAAGTCGACTTTGTGCGGCGCTTCGGCAACCGGGTGTATTACGGCAACCCGGCCAACATCGAACTGCTGCGCTCGGCCGGCACCGGCAAGGCCAGGATATTTGTACTGGCCATAGACAATATTGAGGACTCGGTCCGCACCGCCCAGTCGGTACACCACCACTTCCCCCATATCGCGATCTATGCCCGCGCCCGTGACCGAGCCCATGCCTACCGCCTCATGGATGTGGGTGTAAAAGTCATCAATCGCGAGACCTATCTCTCCAGTCTGTCCCTGGCAGAAAAGGTTCTCACCGGGCTTGGCATGCCGGAAGAGCAAGCCGCCCAAGGGGTTGCCCGCTTCCAGGAATATGACGAAGAACTGATCAAGCGCCAGCATGCGATTTATCAGGACGAGGCCCGGCTGCTGGAAACCACACGACAGTCCATGGATGAGCTTGAGAACCTTTTTGAAAGCGATGCGCGCGCCGCAGCCAAAAAACATGATGATTGACCACATGGTTACCGTTGCCGGACAGGCATAAAAAAACCGGCATCTCAGCCGGTTTTTTTATGCGCGTGCACGTGGAAAATTACTTCACGTAATACGTCTTCAGCGGCGGGAACCCGTTGAATTCCACCGAGCTGTACGAGTTGGTGTAGGCACCCGTTGTCATCCAGTACAGGCGGTCACCCACAGCCAGATTCAGCGGCAACTGGTAATTAGAGTTCTCGTACATGATGTCGGTGGAATCGCAGGTCGGGCCGGCGATCACGACGGTGCCCGTCGGCGGATTGCCTTCCAGCTTTTCCATGTAGATCGGGTACTTGATCGACTCGCCCATGGTTTCCATGAGGCCCTGGAACAGGCCCACATCCAGATACACCCAGCGATTGAGGTCGGTACGCGACTTGCGCGAGATCAGCACAACTTCCGACACCAGCACACCGGATTCGCCAACCAGCGAACGGCCCGGTTCCAGAATGATTTCCGGCAGGTTGTCGCCGTAATCATCGTGCAGGTAACGCAGGATTTCCTCGGCATACACATTGATCGGATTCACTTCCGAAATGTAGTTGGCCGGGAAACCGCCGCCCATGTTGATCATCTTGAGCTCGATGTCTTCTTCGAGCTTCATCCAGTCGAACATGTATTTCACTTTCGACAGCGCTGCATCCCAGACTGCGATGTCCTTCTGCTGCGAGCCGACATGAAAGGAAATGCCGTAGGGAATCAGGCCCAGCTGCTTGGCCATGACCAGCAGATCAATCGCCATGTCGGGATGGCAACCGAACTTGCGCGACAACGGCCACTCGGCGGTTTCGCCGCCCTCCACCAGAATGCGCACAAAAATCTTGGAACCCGGTGCATTGTCGGCGATGGACTGCAGATCGGCCTTGGAGTCAGTGGCAAACAGGCGAATGCCCTTCTCGTAGGCATACTTGATGTGCGCCGCCTTCTTGATCGTGTTGCCATAGGAAACACGGTCCGGTGACACACCGGTGTCCAGTACGCGGTTCAGCTCGAAAATCGAGGCAATGTCGAAACAGGAGCCCAGATCACGCAGCAGCTCGACCACGGGCTCACCCGGGTTGGCCTTCAGCGCATAGTGCACCTTGGCAATCGGGAAGCAGCCGGTCAGCTCTTCATATTTCTGCTTGATGATCTCAAGATCCACCACCAGAAACGGCGTTTCCTTGGTGTCGGCAACGTCGCGGATCTTCTTCCACTCGGCATCAGTACAGTAGTCAGCAAGGCGCATGGCAATAACCCATCAAGACAATCGAATGAAAAGAGCCCCTGGAAACTGACACACGAAGGCGATGTCTGCATGACAGTTTCGAGAGGCTCTTCAACCCGGGTCAGGTTGCTGCGACCGCTCTTGCGGGGCGCCCTGGCACTGACAGCGCGAAGGGTAAAGGCAAAGGCGGGGTCAATCAAGATTGATCTCTGCAGAACCTGCAGCAATTCACGGCCGGCGGCCGATTCTCAGTGGCAGGGGCCAGCGCACGGTCAGCGCCTGCCCGGGCGTGCCCCACAGGGGCAGAAGCCTTGCGCGCAGGGCCGGCAGAGGGTCTGCCCTGCACTGCTCGCGGTAACGTGCGGTGGCCGACCAGGTCCCCAGGTAGCCCATCAGCTGGTCCAGCGTCCACTCGGCCGTCATTTCCTGTGCCGGGAAGGCGATCTCCGGCCAGGGAAAGGGCAGCGTGCGGTAGTCGTTTTCAACATGGGCACGCTCCGGCGGCCAGAACGGCCCGACCGTCACCTGATGAAACTCGCGCAGCAACGGGTCCAGCAGTGGATTGATGCGCACACCACTGTAGGTCAGCAAGGCCAGCACGCCGTCCGGCCGCAGCACACGGGTAACCTCGGCATAGAAGGCCGGCAGGTCAAACCAGTGCGCGGCCTGCGCCACCAGCACCAGGTCCACCGAGGCATCAGGCAAGCCACTGGCCTCTGCCGGGGCCACCGCAAAACGGACATTGGCCGGGCCACGGGCTGCTGCAATCTGTGCCGCACTGGCATCGGTCGCTACAACGACACTGAAATGGGCGGCCAAACCCTCTGCCGCCTGACCATTGCCGGTGGCGCAGTCCCAGGCCATGACCTGCCCCGGGCAGATCGCCGCGAGATCCGCAAACAGGCGGGCGGGATAACGGGGACGGAAGCTGGCGTAGTCCGCCGCCAGCGCAGAAAAGTGATCCTTGAAGTCAGCCACGTTCACTGTCCGTGGCGCCGGCCACGAGCCCGGCCTGCGAATCGCCTGCCTCGGACCCGGTCACGCCACCGGGTAACAGCTGCGGTGCCAACTGATCAAGGCAGCGGATCAGCCGGCGCTCGTTCCACAAGGCCACACTGGTCACCAGGATGATCACCAGAATCAGCAAGCCACCACCGGTGAAGGCCAGATTACCCAGCGCCGCCAGTGTGGCCAGCTCGTTGGTATCGATCGAACCGTTGCGCAAGCCCTGCAACAGCGCCTGTGGGTCAAGGAACCAGGGAAACTGCAGCCAGAGCCAGACGTAAATCCCGGCCAGCACCAGCACCAGCAGGGCTGCCATCCAGGGCCAGTACGCAATCTGGCGACGACGACGTTCGATATAGGCAAGTTGTTCAGGAGACAGGGGCAGCATGGCAGTCCTGCGCAAGAAAGTGTGCGCGAACGCTAGCAGGGCGGCGCGGCAGTCTCAAGCCATCGCCACCCTGTTTTGCTGTTGCCGGCTGCCAGCTACAACTCCCGGCTACAAATTGGACTCGGCATACTCTGCCAGGATCGAGCGCGGCACGCCGTGCAACTGCAGATGGCCTCCATGACGAAAACCCTTGAAGCGCTCGCTCATGTAGGTAAGGCCGGAGCTGGTCGGGCTCAGATACGGCGTATCGATCTGCGCCAGGTTCCCCAGGCAAACCACCTTCGAACCTTCACCGGCACGCGTGATGATGGCCTTCATCTGGTGCGGCGTCAGGTTCTGGCATTCGTCGATCAGGATCAGCGAACGCTGGAAGCTGCGACCACGAATGTAGTTAAGCGCCTTGAACTGGATATTCGCTTTTTCTTTGACATACTCGATGGAGCCTGAGGGGCTGGCATCATTGAGATGCAACGCCTCGATATTGTCACTGATGGCACCCAGCCACGGGTCCATTTTTTCTTCTTCGGTCCCCGGCAAAAAGCCATGCTCTTCCGCCAGCGGCGGTGTGGAGCGCGTGGCGATGATCTTGTTGAAGCGGCGTTCAACAATCGTCATTTCAATGGCCGCCGCCAGCGCCAGAATCGTTTTCCCCGAGCCAGCAGGTCCGGTCAGCGACACCAGATGCACATTCGGGTCCATCAGCAGGTTGAGCGCCAGGGCCTGATGGATATTGCGCGGCGCCAGACCCCATGCCTGCTGGTTCATGAGTGATTCGCGCGGCAGGTCCACCAGCACCACACTGTCACGCTCAATCTCGCGCACACGCCCGACAAACCCCTCTTCATCAACAATGAACTGGTTGATGTAGAGCGCATCATCAATGCAGTCGCGTGGCACATGATGCAGTGTCTCGCCCATGCCCTGCACCGTATCCACCGACTTGACCCGGTCCCAGAACGAGCCACTGACTTCGTGATAACCGCGTGCCAGCTGCTTGATGTCCGAGACCAGCTGATCGTTGTGATAATCCTCTGCCGACAGGCCACACGCGCGCGCCTTCAGGCGCATGTTGATGTCCTTGGTCACCAGTACGATCTTGGTGGAAATGTCCGCGGCCTGCAGGGTTACCAGCTGATTGATGATCTTGTTGTCGTTGAGTTCGTTCGACAGGTAATCCTTGCCGGGACCATCCTGCGTATCCATCAGTACGGACAGCGTACCGAGATGGGTGCGTGTGATGTCGCGCCAGATGGGCACGCCCTGCCGGATCTGCTCGGGTGCTGCGTTGCCAAGAATGGCATCAATCAGGCGGATGGCGGCACGACACTCGGCCGAGACTGACGCCTTGCCGGACTTGAGCTTGTCGAGCTCCTCCAGCACGGTCATCGGGATGATGACGCGATGTTCTTCAAAGTTCAGGACAGAATCGGGATTATGGATGAGGACGTTGGTATCAAGTACGTAGGCAATCTTGCGCTGGAGGGAATTGTCTTTATTGTCTTCCATGTCTGCACCTGAACAACGTAAGGGAAGGAATCGCGCGAGCGCGGCCCGGGAACGGCAACGAGATCCGTATCAGATCATGTCGTGCTTACCCTCCCCGTGGCTTCTGCCACACGTCATCAGGTTGCTCCGAACATAACGCATAACTTCTGCTGCTGAAAATATTTTTTCAGAATATTTGTGAAGTTTTCCGGAAAACGCCGCACCAGACATGGGCAGTCATGGCAGCAGCAGGCAGGCAGGCGACAAACGCCCACGCAGGAGCGACAGACTGCTCTCGGGGCTGAAGTCGCGCGGCACATAATCAATCGAGCGTTTGTCCGCCGGCAGCAACTGCAAATGCTTGTAAACCTCGGCGACAAACTCGCTGCAGAAGCCCCCTTGCCGGAACGGGGCGGCATCACGTCCGTGGACCCGTGTGCGCAGCTGCTTGGAGACAAAATTCCAGTACGGCAGCGCTCCCCACTCATGCATCAGTGGCCGCATGCGCTGATACCGGCGATGTCCGTTTTCCACGCCGATCAGGTGCCGCACTGCTGCCTCGCCGGGATAGCTGGCCAGCTTGTCGGCCAGTGGCACCAGCTGCATCCCGTCATCACGCCGGCCATGCCGGATGTCTGCCACGCAACTGGCCCGGGTTGTCTCCCAGAGCAAGGGCTCCGGACCATATTCGGGAATACGCATCACGATCCCGACATGGGACCAGTAACTGCCCGTCCATGCCTGGACCAGACGGGCGGACAGTGTCCTGCCGGAAAAGAGCACCAGATCGCCCGTTCGCAATGCCTCGGGACGGATCACCGGCAGATGTTCGAGGTATGCAGGGCGGCGGAAGGCGCTCAGCATGGCCACGGCAAGCTCTGGCTGTTCATGCCCGCAGACTGTCAGGTCGCCATGACAATTTGATGGCGGGCCGGATGGATGCCCTTTGCAGTACACAGGCTAACGCCTAGAATCCGCGCGTCCTGATTGCCTGCTGCACCGGCAACACCCTTCAGCCCTGAATACCGATACCCCTGGAGCCCTCATGAGCCAGTTCGACAATGTCAGCGTCGTCAAGAAAGCCAATGTCTACTTTGACGGCAAGTGTGTCAGCCACAACGTTCTGTTTGCCGACGGCACCCGCAAGTCGGTCGGCGTGATTTTTCCGTCCTCGCTCACCTTCAATACCGGCGCGCCGGAAATCATGGAACTGAATGCAGGCCGCTGCCGCATCCGCCTGCAGGGTGCCAGCGAGTGGACCGAATACAAGGGCGGCGAATCCTTCAAGGTGCCCGGCAATTCATCATTCGATATCGAAACCCTGGAAATGCTGGATTACATCTGCCATTTCGAGTGATCGGGTGTCGACAATAAAAAAGCCGGCGAATTCGCCGGCTTTTTTATTGATCAGTACTGCACAATCAAACGCGGCAGCTAGTGCCGATGAATCTCGACCGACACATGCACCAGCTCCTGCCGCGAGACCAGCAACTGCTTGTAGTGCTCCGGCGGCTGCGGGTTATCGGCAAACACGGAAATGACAGCTGCATAGGAACGACTGCCCACCCGCACGATATGCAGATCAGTCACCCAGGTAGCCGGCTCTGACTCCAGCGCCTGCCGGATGAACAGCGGCAGCTCGTCGCTGGGCAGACGATCCACCAGTTGCGCCGTCGCATCGCGCAGCAAACCCTGCGCCCAGTGCAGGATGATGGCCGCCCCCACAATCCCCATCAGCGGGTCCAGCCAGCGCCAGCCCAGATAAAGCCCCGCCAGCAGCGCCACGATGGCAAATACCGAGGTCAGCGCATCCGCCAGCACATGCACATAGGCGGCGCGCAGGTTGATGTCGTGCCGGGGCCCGTGGTCGTGGTCGTGGTCGTGGTCGTGGTCGTGGTCGTGGTCGTGGTCGTGGGCGTGG
>JACCDZ011281181.1_pt1 | contig 26915 bp, 31 predicted proteins | sample 7449551 | NCBI WGS metagenome assembly JACCDZ01 (sample SAMN15323452, study PRJNA562643) | freshwater metagenome | isolation source: river surface water | place: USA:Blue River Watershed | collected 2017-08-18 | reverse complement strand
GATACATTGATATTTAGACCTTCACTCGTGATGTTCTCCATCGAAACCGTAGTAATGTTGCTCAAGGACTTCGTTGACACATTGATATTGGAGTTGTCACTGGTCAGATTCACCACACTCGCCGTGGTAATATTGCTCAAAGACTTGGTAGAGACATTGATGTTGGATCCATGAGCGGTCAAGTTCTCTGTCAACACAGTGGTAATATTGCTCAACGACTTGGTAGAAACGTTGATATTCGCATTATCACTGGTCAAGTTGACCACACTGACGGTTGTGATATTGCTGAGGGATTTTGTAGACACATCAATATTAGGGATCGTATTGCTGGATGTGGTGATATAGGATACCTCTAGCGTCGGGGCACGTGCTACGCCTGCCACCTCAAATTTGACCGCAGGAGCATTGGTACCAATACCAACATTGCCGTCTCCCAAGATGATCATGCGGTTTGTGCTGTCAGTGGCCATCAAGATGGGATGAGCTCCCTCTTGCTCCAAGAACAATGCATGAGGAATGTTGCTGCTAGATCCTTGTTCCAGTCCAACATGACTAATCGCCGTACCGTTGTTCATCGTAGTTTGGATTGTATCGACATCGTACTCCACGGTCAACATGGTTGAGGTATTGCTTGAACTCAACTTCAGCATCTCTGCATTGTCTCCGTGCAGATGCATGAAGTGGGTGGGTGCAGCGGTACCAATACCCACATTGCCATCTGCAGTGATACGAACGGTTTCCACACCATTGTTGAAGAAACGCAAGTTGTTATCGTTGTTGCCAGGAGTCAATTCGGCCGAGATGTAGGTGTTTCCATCCACATCTTTCACACCACCCAGACTACCCCACTGGTTGTTAGGTCCAAATCCTTCGAAAGAGAGAGTACTTGTATTATAACGGATGTAACCCGCCTCAGGAACGCCAGGACGTTGTGCGGTAGTTCCCACAGGGATCTGAATGGCCGAGGTATCCTTGATCTCCAGAGGAAGAACAGGGAACTGTGTTCCAATACCCACATTTCCTTTGGCATTCACCACCACATGGCTATTGGAAACGCCCACCATAGTCAACAAGTCCTCCGAGGCATTGTGTTGCATCACATACAGAGCCGCTTGGTTCAAATTCGACTGGTTCTCAATGAAGACTTGGGCATGAGGGATATTCGGGTCGATTGCGGCGCCGTAAGAACCGAATGCGGCTTGACCCCCATCCTTGATGAAGAAGACCACATTGCTATCATCCTGGAATTGAGTGATGTGTTGGTTTCCTGTTTGGTTGACCACCAATGCGGGACCAGTACCATCGTTCTGGATCTGCAATTGATTTGTGTTACAAGTTGTGGTTTCAATGACGAAGAACTCACCGCGGACACGGATGTCCCCAGAAACCGTCAGGTTACGTATGCCATCCACATCATTCCCTAGGAAGTTGACATTGCAAGAAGAGTAGGAATGGATGGAGTCTGTGTACAAGGTGCTTCCCGTATTGATATAGACTCCATTCAGATTGGATAGAGACTTTGTATCTACATCAATCTTTCCTGAAGCGTTGTGCGTGGTCAACTTATTGACAGCCACATTCACAGCACTCATCGTTGTGATGTTGGACAAGGTGCGTGTAGACACATTGATGTTCTCATTGTCGCTAGTAAGGTTGACCACACTCGCGGTGGTGATATTACTCAAGGACTTGGTAGATACATTGATGTTCGCATTGTCGCTGGTCAGGTTGACTACGCTGGCCGTGGTGATGTTGCTCAGAGAACGAGTGGATACATTGATGTTTGAGCCATGAGACGTCAGGTTTTCTGTAGAAGTCGTCGTGATGTTACTCAGAGACTTGGTAGATACATTGATATTGGCATTGTCACTCGTTAGGTTGACCACGCTGGCGGTGGTAATGTTACTGAGAGATTTCGTAGAAACATTGATGTTATCATTGTCACTCGTCAAATTCACGACACTGGCGGTGGTGATATTACTGAGAGAACGAGTCGATACGTTGATATTGGAGCCATGAGCAGTCAGGTTCTCCGTCGAAACCGTAGTAATGTTGCTCAAGGACTTGGTGGACACATTGATGTTGTCATTGTCACTGGTCAGATTGACGACGCTGGCGGTCGTGATATTACTTAAGGAATTGGTGGATACATTAATGTTGGCGTTATCGCTGGTCAGATTGACGATGCTGGCGGTGATGATGTTCGACAGCGAGCGGGCAGAAACATTGATGTTGGATCCGTGAGAAATCAGGTTCTCCGTCGAAACCGTAGTAATGTTGCTAAGAGAACGTGTGGATACATTGATGTTCGATCCATGAGAAGTCAAGTTCTCTGTGGACACCGTGGTAATATTACTCAGAGACTTCGTGGATACATCGATATTGGCATTGTCACTGGTCAGATTCACCACACTGGCGGTAGTAATGTTGCTCAAGGACTTGGTAGAAACATTGATGTTGTCATTATCGCTGGTCAGGTTGACCACGCTCGCGGTCGTGATATTGCTCAAAGAACGAGTGGACACATTGATATTGGATCCGTGAGAAGTCAAGTTCTCCGAACTGACCGTGGTGATGTTGCTAAGAGACTTGGTGGATACATTGATGTTCGGACCTGAAGTGGTCAAATTCGACAGACTGACCGTCTGGAGATTGCTCAAAGACTTGAATGTTACATTGATGTTGTCTCCTGCATTGGTCGTTGAAATGGTTGCCACGGTCAAGTTCGACAATGTAGCATTGTCCACCTTGAAGTTCTGCGTATGCAACATCTGAATGTTGCTCAATGTGTTGTTCTGCACATTGATATAGTCAGATACGGTGGTGATATTCGTAGTGATGACCGTGTTGGTGTAAGTGTTTGTGATGTTGCTCAAGGACTTGGTCGACACATTGATGTTGGCATAGTCGCTGGTCAGATTCACGACACTTGCAGTGGTCACGTTGCTGAGAGTGCGAGCAGACACATTGATGTTGTCTAGATCGCTGGTCAGGTTAACCACACTGGCAGTCGTAATGTTGCTGAGAGAACGTGTGGATACATTGATGTTTGAACCATGGCTGGTGAGCTTCTCGGTACTGACCGTTGTGATGTTGCTCAAAGACTTCGTGGATACATCGATATTATCGTAGTCACTGGTCAAGTTGACGGTGCTAACCGTGGTGATATTGCTCAAAGATTTGAGAGAAACATTGATGTTATCCAAGTCACTTGTGATCTTTGCGACGCTCACCGTAGTTACGTTACTTAGAGACTTGCCTGATACATTGATGTTATGACCCTCTGCGGTCAAACGCTCTGTAGATACGGTGGTCAGATTGCTCAAGGACTTCGCATTCACATTGATGTTCGCATTATCGCTGGTCAGGTTCACAATGCTTGCTGTGGTAATGTTGCTCAGAGACTTGGTCGAAACATTGATGTTGTGACCATCGCTCGTGATATTGGCAACACTCACGGTCGTGACATTCGAAAGAGAACGTGTGGATACATTGATGTTCGATCCATGAGAAGTCAGGTTTTCGGTGGAAGTTGTTGTGATGTTGCTCAACGACTTGGTGGATACATTGATATTATCCCCATCACTGGTCAAGTTCGCCGTAGAAACCGTAGTCACATTCGACATAGACTTGGCAGAAACATTGATGTTGGCATTATCACTGGTGATATTCACCACACTGACAGTTGTGATGTTGCTCAGAGAACGAGTCGATACATTGATATTCGATCCATGAGAGGTTAGATTCTCTGTGGAGGTGGTAGTAATATTGCTCAACGACTTGGTAGAAACATTGATATTCGCATTGTCGCTGGTGAGGTTGACCACACTGGCCGTGGTGATATTGCTCAAGGACTTGGTAGAAACATTGATATTGGGGATAGATACAGAGGAGGTGGTCAAGTATGTCACTTCCAGTGTAGGAGTACGAGTTACACCTGCTATTTCCAACTTGGTGGCAGGAGCATCGGTGCCAATACCCACATTTCCATCCGCCAACAGGACAAAAGGACGAGTTCCATCCGAGTTATCTTTGATCGCAAAGGCATTGGCAGTGATGAGAACATCTCCCGTACCCTCATTGCGGATCTCCAAATCACCATTCGTACCTGCCATACGAGTCATGGTCGCCACAGCATTGGCGTTCGATCCTGAAGTCAACTCGATCATCGAATCGGCATCAGTAGTACGTGCCTTTCCCAAGTATAGATTGGTCTCCGTAGTGGAACCAACTCCATATCCAATATAGACATCTCCCGATACTTTTTGTTTGATGGCTCCATGCACTTGGAAGAAAGTGTCAGGAGTATTTGTACCAATACCCACATTTCCATCACTGAGGATGGTCACGCGACGGTTGTTGCTTGTGGTGAAGGTGACATCGTTGTTGATACGAGACATACCGAATTGGTCATTACCCAAATAGATGGTACCTGACTCTCCTGCATTGGTACCCACGCGCAAGATAGGATTTGGTTGCACAATGTCCACCGAGTATACTGCAGATACTGTACCAATACCAACATTTCCAGAGTTGTCAATGATGAAAGGAGTGGTCTCGGACTGCTCATCGTCAATGCGGAAGATATCTCCTGCATCCACTTTGGAGATGTGTAGTTTGGCGTAAGGATTCGTCGTACCAATACCTACATTCGCTCCCTTGATGGTCACATTGGGAACGGTGGTTCCAGTTTGCAAATGGATGCTTTGCGCCGAGGGAACACGCAATACGGTATCACCTGCCAGAGTTCCTGTGGAGAAGTTACCATCGGTTGTAGCTACACCGAGTTCCACATTTCCAACCGCGTTCATGATCTTCAGAGTCGGCGTGGTCGGAGCTTGGATGAGTTGTACCGCAGTGCTGCCTGCAGAGTACATGTGGAACATGGATTGAGGAGCATCCGTACCCACACCCACTTGACCTGCGTCATTCACAACAATGGGACTCACTTCCCCAAGTTCATCATCGATACGTAGAATATCTCCTGTATCCGATTTCATAATGTGCATACGAGCCATGGCTGTTTGGGTGCCGATACCGACGTTACCATCGTTGGCTACACGCATACGTTCTGCACCATCTGTGAAGAAGCGCAAGTTGTTATCATTGTTTCCAGGAGTCAACTCCGCTGAGATGTAGGTATTTCCATCCACATCTTTCACACCTCCCAGACTACCCCACTGATTGTTGGGTCCATAGCCTTCAAAGGATTGGGTTTCACTGTTATAACGGACATATCCCGCAACTCCCACAGGACGTTGAGCAGTGTCTCCCACAGGAATCTTGATAGCACTTGTGTCAAATACAGCAAAAGGTACAATCGGATTGGCAGTTCCAATACCTACATTACCTACCTTGTTCACTACCACCGTTTTCCCTGTACCCGTCATGGTCAACATGTCATGGGTTGCATTATCTTGTTGGATATACAAAGCGGCTTGGTTTGAATCCGTCGGGTTGTGGATGAAGACCAATGAATCAGGAATGTTCACATCAATGGTCTTACCAAAGTTACCGAAGGCTGCTTGACCTCCATCTTTGATGAAGAAGACGACATTGCTGTCATCCTGGAATTGAGTGATGTGCTCATTCCCCACTTGATTAACTACCAGAGCAGGTCCTGTACCATCATTCTCAATCTGCAATTGATTGGTATTGCAAGTGGTGGTCTCCATGACAAAGAAGTCACCACGGACCATAATATTTCCACTTACCGTGAGGTCATGAACCCCCGTGACATCCATACCATTGAAGGTAACTTGAGAACTGCCAGGCAGGCCACTTATGGAATTTGTATACGCCGTGTTATTGACAAAGATGTTCTCCACATTGCTCAGCGTCGTGGCAGTGACATTGATCACGCCTGTGTTATTTGAAGAAGACAGACTTGCAACATAGATGGAATCCTCAACCGCAACATTGGGAGCATTGAATGTTCCTGTGACGGTAGTAATACCAAGAGGACCTGTGTAGCGATAACCTGAAACATAGAGAACATTGGTGCCATTGCTGAGGAAGGTAGGCACATTGCCAATGAAAGTAATAATACCCGAACCATAATCGAATACCCAAGGATATGTGGTGCCGTCCACAGTAGTAGAAGGAGTTGTGTTGGGGGCACCATAGTACAAAATTGGCTGGTACAACGCATGGAACTCAGTAGAAATCCAGTTACGATGAGAAGACTGCCAGCTGCGGCCACGGAGATCCGAAATGTTGGCGTGCTGGTCAGTGAATTGTTCTTTGGTCACTTGAGAAGCAGGTGTTCCAGGGGCATTGGGTCCACTGGTTAGCTTATCCGCATCCGTCCAGATCTGGTCAGCACGGAGCACCTCGACAACCGCTTTATTTTCATTTTGAGAGTTAATCACGGTTTGGTTTTTGAGACCATCGGTTTTCACTTTCTTCGCAGCATTTCGCTTGAAAATATAATCTAGCTGCGACAACTGCTCATATGTAATGGTAGTTGTCGAAGATGCCATTGTCTACTTACCATTGATATAATTGTTTCTTGTTTGCAGACATTCAAAAAAAGACGATCACATGCAGCATGTTTAGGTATTAGTAACCGTAATTCCACTGAGGGGGATGCTACCCGAGAACTGAACATTGACGTAGATGTTTGTATTCGTGGTGAGAGATTGTCCCTGAGGCAACTGGATGGGGAAACGGTTGCCTGAAGAGTAGGTTGAGGCAGCGCATCCACCCGAAGTATACAAGGTCTTTGCATTATACCAAGATCCCACAGACTGCCATTGGATATACACATTGCTGATACCTGATGCTCCTGTGAAGTTGAGAACAAAGGCATTCACGGTGGTGTTGGTCGCCAACAGGAAGGTGAGATTCTGATGCGCTCCCGCAGGGGCTGTGTATTCAGGTGCATAGTTACCACGAGATATGGAAGCGGCAGAACTATAGAACACACCACCATTGTAAGGAGAGTAGAAGCAGTCGTATTGAGAAGGAGTGCCCGCGTAAGTGGACATATCGATCAACGCAGGCACCAATGCGGAGGCTGTGTTGGCGGCAATCGTCTGACGGATTGCAGAAGTAATGGGCATGCCTGTGAAATCAGCAACATTCAGCGTACTCTCATTGACCGCAGCACCCAGATAAGCAATCTGTGTCTGGAAAGAGCTGTTCAAGACTCCTGATTGATTGTTAATGTTATACACCGTCGCCGATAGCGTCGTGAGGCTGGGATTGGTAGTGGATGACAAGGTAATCGAAACAGCATTGTTATTCGTGCTCGAAGCCAGCAAGACGTTGGTGAACAAGTTGGCATAGGTATAGTTGGTGGCATTCGCGTTGTGGGTGGCGTCACGGACAGTAAGGACATTGGTGAGCGCGGTGCGAGGATCAATGGTATTATAGATGTTGGTGAAAGAGATGGAAGAGGCAGGATAGGTAATCGTGGTACCGTTTCCGTAGTAAGGGATTCCCGATACATATACAAGATTGCTAGTGGAAATAGAAGGAACGGGAGAACCTGACAAGGCAACGCTGGGGGCTCCAATCGAATCAGTAGCACCTACTGAGAAACGGGCAATGGTGTTACTCGAGAAGGTGCTACCATCTCCTGTACCTGGGGTAGAAGCATCAATGTTCACCGTATAGTTACCTGAGGCAAATGTGCTTGCGTACAACTCACTAAAGGTATTGGAGATCGTACGAGGACCCAATGTAGTAACTGCACTCGTACCGCTATTAACAACCGACAAAGTGTATGTGAAGGATGTTGAATTTCCTTTGAACGTAGTCGTGAAAGGCACGGATCCTGCAGGAGAAATGGTTCCAATGGAAACTTGGGCAGAGTTCAAGAAGGTGCTATCTGCAATGTTCTTGAAGGTTTCAATCAAGTTCTCCGCGGTCACCTGAGGAGCTACAATTTCACTCACATTGCAGAACGTGGTGTTGCCGAACTCTAGGAAGTTCGACTCTGCGGGGGGAGCCATTCCATAGGCAGTGATCAGCTTAGATTCCCCAACTTCTCCTCCACCGATGCGGATCGCGTCGGCATAGATAGTACCGCGCACCGTGAGTTCCTGGGCAGAAACCGCTTGGGTACCGATACCGACATAACCGTACTTGTCAATATTGAAAGCTGGATACGCGGGACTATTGATAGATTCGATCTGAACGATATTGCTATAGGCGATGTTGCTCCCCACAATATGGAGAGTGGCGAGGGGATCGGTGTTAATACCGACCCGCTCATCCTTCATGGTGATGATTCGACGTACCTCATTGCAATTCGTAATATGGCCCAGATAGAGATTGTTGGCACTTGTAGCAGATTTATCATAGTTCGATGATCCAATAACAACAGCCGTGGTGAGGTTTTCTACGGTACTATTGTTGTTGGTGTAGAGACGCATGAACACATCATCCAAGGTAGAGGAGAATTGTGCTACCTCGACTTGGTTCGATCCTTGCACTCCGAATGTAATATTGTCTTCGTCTGCAAAGAACAATGACATCTTCAATTATGACCTATTATGGATCAGCAAAAATATTATGTCTCTACCGTCGATGACGTAGTTGTTTCACTTGTGCGTGCAAATCGCGAACCGCTTCTACCAATAATGGCACCAAAGAGTCATAGGATACTGCATAATAATCTTCAGGAAGCATGGTGACTGCCTCAGGTAGAACATCGAGTACCTCTTGGGCCATGACTCCTGCTTGCATCTTTCCTGAAGGCAAACTGTACGTATATCCATGCATGCGATCAATGCGACCCAGTGCATTGGCAATGACTTGGACATCATTTTTCACACGTGCATCCGAAATGACATACATCTGACTCTCCAAGATAAAGTCACCATCCACGCGTAATCCCGTATTCCGAACATGGATATATGGTTCAAGGCCTGTGCCTCTGATCTCTGGGGTAGAGATTCCATCGTAAAATAGGAAAGGTTGATAACAAAGCATGGATTTAAGAATTGTGTTATCAGGCTGCGTTAGGTCACTTTGCGTCATGTACACTTGATTTGCATCTTCCACATGCAGCCGTTCAAGACTGACAGCACCCCGAATATCCAAGTTGGAACACACAATATCTCCGATCACCTCACATCTTCCTATAATCTCTAAAGCATTCTCTGCTTTTACCGAAGTGGTACGGATACCTACTGCAGGATGCGAACCTACAATCGTCATTACATTCGAGCCTTCCAAGCGGCTTTCAAAGATATTTCCCCCTACGGTATTCTCAAGTAACATTGTCGAGATCGTGGCATATGGTTCTACGGCATGAATCCGTGCGGTGGGGTATAAAGTACCGATACCAATGCGTTCCGTGAAAGCGGAAGTACCTTGTACATGGAAACGTTGTTTGGGAATTTTAGTACCAATGCCAACATTCTTTTGCGATTTGAGGAATTGGAATTGATAGTTTTGAGGTAGATACGTGGTGTCTACTTGGTTGCTAGAATTCAGATACAAGATACGATCAGGCATGACGGTGGGAGAGATACGAGCATTGGACCCCAATGTTACAAGTCCTGTTTTATCAAAGTCTAATGGACCCTTCACTTGCAGACCGCCTTCTACGATGGTATTTCCTGCCACATGGAAAGCGATATTGCTCTCAATGGACGTGGTTCCAATACCCACTTGAGGTAGACCTTGTTGGTTGGTTTGGATACGCATGAGTTCCATACTTGAAATGGAATCCGCACCCGCAAAGAATGCGTGAACACCTGCATCCGTGGGTACTTGGTACTGAGTTTGTCCATCTTGATACCCGAAACCAGCAAACTGATGACTTCCATAGCGATTATAGTCCTTCAGGACGACCGACTTTTTGCCTGAGCGATCCCGCGGGACTTCAAATAGATTTGCTTGGACACGACCAGGAATGAGTACTTCAGGACGATCTTCTTCATAGGAGAATTTGGCAATAAGATTAGAACTTTGAAGAATAGAAAAGTCAAGGTTCGAGGCACTGAGAACGAAACGAGGATCCACAGTTCCTTCTTCCACCCGATTGTTGATGAACGTAAGGCGTGTTTCTGCGGTAGAACTCTGCAGCACGAGTGCTTCCTCGTTGGAAGCATACACATACGACCTAGGATTCAGTATCGTATCCACTGAATTGGTCATAAGACAAAATAGAAAACCCTATCGTATTGATACACTTTAATTTGAGAATGTAGCTACATCATAGCTTGGCAATCTGTTGGCAAAGGATGACACAGTACAGAGGCACACCAATCGTGACCAATGCACCCATCATCCATTTGGCACACGTCATGGAGGGATGGGAAGGGATGGGAGAATAGAACTTGTAGGGGACGATGTTCTCTTCCAGTTCTTCGAAAGACATATCATAGTATTCCATGATGTCTTGCGCATCATGATGCAGAATTTGTTGGTACATGAGTTTTTGAATGGCACATTCGACGGCTCGAGGAGAGCGTTGAAGAATGCGCGCCATTTGCCGAAGGGGCGTCTTGTCTTTCACGAGAACGTGAAGGGTGTCAATGTCGTGTTCGGTCCAAGCTCGAGATGCATACATGATGAATGCTTTGTTGCAAAAAAGAGAAAGGAATTGCTTAAGTTGATTACTTGCGCTTGGTCACACGCTTCTTGGACTTGGCACCACCTGAATAGCCCAAAACGGGGGTGATTTGGGAGGTGATGGTCGGGGGGAGATTATCGGTACCTGAGAAGGCGCCCGTGTCCATGCCAGTAGAGAAAGGGGCATGGGTATCTATCAGACGCTCTGTACCTGTCAAGCCGACGGTCACGGGATTTCTGGCATCGGTGATGAGACCCGCGGCGTTGTAGATGAGGTTGTTGTTGGGGGCACCGAACTCCTTGACTTCCGTAGCTTGCTGTCCACCCCTCAGCTTCCTGGTGGTCTTCTTGCGACGACCGCCACTACTTCCTGTCCCAAATTCTTCATCTAGCATCTTTCCTAGTGCTGCATCATATTCTCTGCCGTCATCTGATAGGCTCGATAGCAGGTGTGCTGACTCTGGTGCTGGCACTCGCGCCGCTGGTGACTCCGCTGCTGGCACCGCTGCTTTCTCTTTAGCAATATACAACTTAAACAACTCACTCGAGTCCTGCAACCCTTTTAATACTTCTCCTCCCAGAGCTGAAGCAGTAGCAGTAGCATCAGGCTCTTTGCTATCAAGAGCTTTCTTCCACGCTTCCAATTTCCCTTGTGTTGCCTTTAGTTGTTCTATAAGTGCATTCTTAGAACCATCACCTTCCATAACTTTCAATCTACAATAGAAACATAAATTTTACGGCAGTCTTTGATCTTGCATGGTTTCATAAGGGCGAGGTGCAATCGTCTGCGTCCGTGGTTGACCTTGGGATTCACAGTACGAATGCACAATTTCCATCATCCTCCTGCTGATCACCGTAAAGTTCTCAATGTTCCGCTGCACCACCTTAGGCGGATCAATGTTATAGGAATGCCGCAGTATCTCGGGAACAATGTACACCAAGCTATACAACAACTCCAAAATACCATCTCGGAGGTCCGTCAATGTAGCTACACTCGTGAGACAAGATCGCCGTCCTGCCAGGACATACATATAGATCTTCTGAAACTTTTCCATATACAAGATCAAATCCGCATAACGAGCCTTATCAAAGATCCTCACAAACCGCAAATCCTGTAGAATCGCCAAGAACTCTGGGTTTTGTAAAACATGTTTGATCTTTCCAAACTTGGCCACATCATAATGCGGTGTGACAATCTCCTTACGACCTTCCACGCTTCCCTGTAAATTTTGTTTCCCCACCTCCTCCTTTTTCTGAACCTCCCGTTGATGCATCCATACCCAATAGAACGCCCCTCCTGCAAAGATACACATGAGTAAAATAGAAAGCAAAGTACTTGTTTCTTGTTGATTCAGCTGAAAGAACAACACTGCACCAAGAAACAAAATGGGAAAATACTGCTTCATCCTTGCTGGAAGAGAAGAAAAAGGAATGACCCCAAGTTTATGCACTTGAATCGATGAAATACAACAAGAACGATAAGAAGATCAACCATAAGCCCACATAAATTCGACGCTTTGGTGCCGTGAAGACACGAAAAAGACTACGACGGAAATCCGCGTTACTCATACTCTCTTTCTGAGACACGATCTGGGATACATCGTTCACCACATCAATCGCCGTGTTGATGGAACGGTGAAAGATCTCTTTGGCCGATAGCTCCACCCATGGCGTCTTCGGATCTTTGTCCTTAGGTGTTGCTACTTTGTATGTTTCCAAAAAGGTATCTATCTTTTTCTCGAGCGCCTTAGTGCGCTCCGTATCATCCCCGATCTCCTCTCGCCCTTTTTGAGACAAGAGCTGGTTGTAGAGCTGCTTGTACTCGTTAAAATCTACAGCCATAATCGTAAGAAACCCTACCGTAGGCACAGAAGAAAGATTGTTCAAATGGTATCCATCTTATCGACGGTCCCTAACATGTGACGACGGCAGCAATACCGTTTGAGCCCCAACTTGTCCATAATTTTCCCCGTACGTAGTTTGTCAAAGTGGCGAAGTTCGAATTCCTCTACTTGTTGTTTCTTGGTCGCTGGCTTCTTCGGGTCTTCCTCTTTCTTTTGTAGCTTGGTTACTTCTTGTAGATAGTAATCATACTGATTGGCCAACACCTTCCCACAAGAAAAGCATCGAATTGGGATGATCATACTTGATGGAAACTCTATACCTATCTCTCAAATTTTCTTTATATCGCGAGTGCGCACAGAGTAGAAAAGAAATTTCTTCTAAAACAATAGTTCAGGAAAACAATGTCTCTGGAATTTATCCGTGCCAGCAAGCGTATTGATGCCGTCGAGGAGCGTGTGGTCGCTTTGGAGAACCAGCTGCGGGAGCTCGTTGCCGATCTCCAGCTCGTTCGTGGAAACTCCTCTTCTGCTAAGGAAGAGATCCTCAAGGAGGTGGAGGCTGCCGTAAAGTGTACCGTGGAAGCTAGGGTCGAGGCCCTAAAGACGGAGCTGAAATCCTCCGCCAAGGCCTCCAAGAAGGCTCCTGAGCCTGAGATCAGCTCCGCTTAATTGCGTATTTCGAGGGTTGGGCCATGATATTGGGAAGATCTATTTGTAGCTTCTCATACATGTTCACCAAGTTATTCAAAAGATCCGAACGATTGTTCAATACCCCTCCTTGTTTTTGCATTTCAGTTGCAGCCTTCTGCAACATTTCCTCCGCCTCCCTATACAATCCTGCTTTGAAATACAGCACACCCACCAAATGCATCAAGTCAGGATTCTGAATGTGGGCAATCTTCTTCCATGTCTCATTCACCTTGTCGATCGGGATCTCTCTCCCTGACTGTGACATGTATGCAAACAATTCCATGTACTCTTGGTTATAAACAAGCATGTTGTTATGATGCAGCGTACTAGGGTACAATCCTAACTTTGAACCATCCAAGAAGATACGATGGGATGGATACATCGCACGGATCTGTGTCTGACTGGCAATGATCCAAGACAAGTGGACACGCATACTAAACCGAATAGTTTCCGTTTGTTCCAATAGCAGCTTGCAAATACGAGGATGAACAATATACGCCTCTTTGCTGGGCAGCACTCTGCCTGCTTTGGCAAGAGGGAACAGTACCAGAGGATCCGCGTCAGGTGTAGCTACATCTGACAGACTCAACGTGAGAAAATCCACGGACTCCATCTTGGTGGAGGAAAGCTGTTGAATCAATGTTTTGAGGTGTTTCTCACAATTCGGGACCAGGAACATATCATCCTCCACCACCATGCAAACATCCTCTTCTTTCATCTTCTCTTCTGCGATGATACGTCTCCATGCATCGCGGTGCTTCTCATAGTTCGAAAGTTCCTCTGTCGACAGAACATTGGACAACTTGTCAAATTCAGCGTCTTGCACCGAGTCATACTTAATGCGAGCACTATAGGTTGACAAAACATTCTGTACATCCCCTGCATCGGGTTTCAAGACCATGGTGATCTTGCACCCAATATTCTCTTCTTGAAGCGCTTGCCGAATCGCTTGCATCGTCCCATGGAGACGCGCCTGACGTTGTGTCAAACGCTGTGTGTGAACCACATACATGTAAAGCATTTTCCCCGTCTTTTACATATAAAGGGATAGGCCCTTAAGTAATTTCTGACCAGTAAAATTTGATATAAAAACTTATGGCATGGTAAGTGTAGGGTAAATGGAGTTCTGCGACATTTGTGACAACATGCTGTATATGAAACAGCAGGGGAACTCGCTGACAAAATATTGTAAACATTGTGAATTTTCGAAAGAAGTGGATGGTCAATCTTCAGGTCGTGCAATGAAAGTCATGGAAACATTGTATTCCGAAGATGATTTACTTTATATGCAACACCAAAACAAATATCTTCGTTTTGATCCTACATTGCCTCGCGTCCAAGATCCGCATATTGTATGTCCATCAGAGAGTTGTTCAGGCCCAAAAGATAAGCCACAAGTTGTATATGTCAAATATCATCCCGTTCATATGAAGTATTTCTATTGTTGCGACTATTGTGGAACCTCTTGGAGAACAAAAAAATGATGTAAGAGTTTGATAGATAGGTTATAATATGGCGTCACAAAGTTACGTAATTCAAGATGATATCAATAAGATCCGAGCAGCGGATCGTTCCACGTATCGTTCTTTACCTGTGATGACGAAATATGAGTTTAACGAGATTATGGGTCTACGGACCATGCATTTATCGAGGAATGCGCCTCCCATGGTAGACGTAGAGGAGAACTTTCAAGTCACGAGTAACATGCAGTTACGTCAAATCGCACTACGGGAGCTAGAAGAGAAGAAGCTACCTTATATGATCAAGCGTGTAATGCCAAATGGAAAGATAGAATATTGGCCGATTGCGGAGCTAGATACAACGGCGGTGCGTCACTTGATGCGAATGTAAATTACAATGATAACGATTCCAATTCTTTTTGTAATTGCTTGAGAGGTTCACAGGTGTCCAACATCTTATTCATGCACATTTTCAACAGCCAATAGTCTTCCGAATCACGGAAATACTTCTCATAGAGCCCTTGTACGGTAAAGAACACATCATCCACACTATCAAAAGAGTACCAGTTCTTGCCATCAGGCTCTTTGAGTCCAGGGAGGGAAGAAATATGCATGCGAAACTGCCCTTTCTTTTTTTGCATTTGTGCATAGGTGCAAAACTTGTTATACAAAGGATGATGGGTCACTTCCTCTTCCGAAGAGTTCACAATCACACGCACCATCCCCCAGAAGTCACGAGATATGTCAATCGCCATCTTATAGAATCCATAAAATGACAAAAAGAAGATGGGGATCATTTTTTCTTTTAGTGTTTCCAACGGTTTCCGCACACCAGGCATGTGAAGAAGTGTGTGGAGGGCTCATCACTCGAACGGATTTGTAGTTCAAAGTAGGACACCTTATTCTTCTTGCATTTTCCACACGTGACCATATCCGTCATGGCCACTTGAGTAACTTCGTAAGCTTCCTTGGAACGAAGGAGTTCGCGATCGATGATGTCCTTCCATTTCTCAGGAAGTACTTGGGAGGGAGACATGGCCGCAATCATATGGGGTTTGAATTCCCCATCGCGAAGTCGTTCGAAGAGTCGATCGTTTTGCACATAGCTATCCTTCTGTAGATTCACATACACACTCCTGCATTTTGCCAGATAAGCTTCCCGAAACATTTCCGATGCCCACGATAATACGATACTATTTTGCGACCCATATTCAATGGTATGATTGAAAATTCCAACTTCTAGATCTTTAGACTCATGTACAGAAAGCCCTGTTTTCTCAAACAACTCTCGGGCTTTTGAACGAATCTCTTCACCTGTTGTGGCCATCTTCACAAACCTTGTCCTCTTACTATGTCAATTTTTGGCGAAAGCTTAAATCCAAAACGAAGCATCCACTAGCCCAAACTAGATATAAGGCGAAAAAGTGAACATATTGTGAGATTTCTTATAAGATCATGGATATTACATCGTGCTTAGTTGGACCGACCAATGTGGTCGAGATCTTCTTCACGCCTACCATTCACATCCCCGACTCTGAATCTGTACAAGTGTCGATTCCTATTGGATGGAAGGAACCTCTACCACTCCCCTCCGCGCTTGGAAATGGTTACAACGAAACTCTGACCGAGTATTATCACAGAGACCTATGTTATACCTATGATAAGTCCAATGATGCACAACGCGTCACCCGAAAAATCGCTTGTTCCGAGAATACCCATAAACGATGGTATGCTTTGTCATGGCTAGAGGAGAATTTGCCATCGCATCGGTTCCCGAGCACCACGGAAATTGTGCACCAAGACACCGTCAAACGCACGTCCTATCGAATCCATCATCGTATCTTCTTCATTCATGACGTGGACGCAAGTAATTTTCATTATTACTATCTTCGGTACCAACATTCGGATCATGTGGATATGAAAAAAATCCAAGGCGATGTTTCTCGAGTGATGCAAATGATTTCCAAGTTACGCTAAACAACGTTTCGGTTCCCACTTTTGGAAGCGTTCATTGTACACACAGCTGAAGGGACGGGATACCGCCACCGTGAGATCCTTGAACACAGAACGCAACATCTTACTTCCAGCCATGCCTGATACATGAGCCACTCCTTGCTTATTTTTGGCGATGCATGATTCTGAAGAGAATACATCGTATACATCAGGATTCTCTGTCTTACGTAACCACAACGTAGTCTCTCCATCTGTGGCAACCATCGGTTCTTCTTTGGTCTTCGTAGCTGTGACCTCAGGAACCGTGTCCTCGACTGGGATCGGTGCATGCGTCTGGAAGTCGGGGGTGTCCTTGACCTTTCGGTGAACTTCCTTGATGAGAGTCTCATCAAAGTTCAAGAGCTTGGGTTTATATTGAAGGAAGAATGGCCATATGTAAATACCACGGTTCGTATATGACAATTTCTCTTTGAGCTTGATCAAAGCATCCATGCCATCTTTGGTAGCGTAGGCATATTGTTTCACTTCAAAACGACATACATCCATGACATCATCGGTCACGAAGTGTTTGTCCAGAAGCTCCACCATCTTCTCGAGACGTTTGGGAAGGGGCACTTGTTGGAGATATTCATTCTTATAGGCGATCAGATCATTCAACAGAAAGACCCATTTCCCTTTGTTATCTTTTACCATCTCTCCTTCCATGAGCGTGTTTTGGAAGAGACATTCATCAAACTTGTTTCTTCCCAGAATGATACGTGGTTTCTGGTACCCAGGTTGGATCTTCTTGTCGATGTAATAGATGATTGGAACATCTTCATACTTCGTCAGATACATATAGTATGGGTTACCATTACTACGGAGACACGCAAAATGAGGTGCACGATGCACATGTTGTAGAGTCTCCTCGGTCAATGCTAACCAGTGCTTGGCAAGAATACGAATCTGAAACCTGGTTTCTAGTTCTTGCAGGATTGCATCTTTCGTATCGGATGATTTGATATTGTATGCAATACGATCGCAAAAAGAAATAAATCCCGTGTGCATGATGTACGCACGAAGACAAAGCGTGTACTATCACTTTTTATGACGAATTGTTTAAATCACTTGGCAGCAACCATCATACACCGAGGAACATCTACAATTGGCAAAGCAGACACCTCAGGTTTGCTCAATGGGCACGTCCCAACGGGCGAAATAGGAAAGTCCTCAGGCACGTCGGGGCGTGCAGGGGTATAGAAGGTTTTCAAGCTGGCGGCGCTCTCTTGTTTCTCCAGTTCCTTTTGCAGTTCTTCTTTGTGTTGTGGAGAAGGTTCGGACGTTTCAGGTACAGCAATCATTCTTGCATGGATGGGTGTCCGTAGCATATACGGAACAATCACCCATACGAAGAATATGACCGCAAGGATCAGTATCCATATCGATACAGTGTTCATCTAAACATGGCTTATAAATGTTTCTTAATCAGGTTCTCAATCTTATCGACCAAAACTCCAATGACCTTGTCGATCAGCTTGCCATTCTTGAAGAAGAGGATGGTGGGCATAGCCGTAACATTATACTCATCAGGAATCTCGGGTACCTTGTCTACATCCATCTTATATAGGTTGGCCTTGGGGTAAGCGGAGGCAATGCGTTCCAGGATGGGAGCCAAAGCACGGCACGGTCCACACCAGGTTGCGTAGCAGTCCACAATAACCAAACCAGGCGTTTGAATGGCTTGTTTAAAAGATGCCACAGAAGAGAGTTCGCGAACGGTCATGATACTAATATATGTACATATCTCCTTAAATAGGCCCATGTGACCAGAGTGCAAATTGCAACTTCAAGCGAATCGTTTTCAGCTTGGCAGCCATCGCCGAGGTAGACACAGAACAGGTTTCGGCAATCTCCCGAATGGACTGTGGGGCATTGCCATACAGTCCATATCGCATGGCAAGGATGTCTTTTTCTTCTACCGTCAAGAATTCATCCAAGGATTGTTTTACATGAAAGAGGGCATTTTGCACATCCAAGGAACCTGCAGGATCTTCCCAGTAATAGGCATTTTCTTCCATATCATGATCGTTATGTAGTGATTGCTGATACATTACTTTCGCCGTGCGAGCGACCTCACGGCGGATGCAAATAAATGCATAGGTACTAAACTTGGTCTTGTGTTCAGGATTATACGTATTGACAGCCCGTTGGAGTGCGAACATGCCATCTGCCACCAAATCTTTCTTCCACGCTTTGGGATAGTTCTTCACAACGTGATAAACCATCGGGTAGAAGCGTTGAAGAGATTGGACATTCATGGTTCTCTGCACACCAAAAACAAGATCTGATTCATATTTTTCATTCGTCGTCCTCAATAAACTCCACTTTCCGTTTGGGGGCATCTTCTGCAACCTCTTGGTCTGTGGTATCCGCCCATCCTTCAATACGGTATCCGTTCTTCTTGTAAAAAGCAAATCTACGAAGTCCTTGTCCTCGGAACAGACTGAACTGATCCCATATATCAATGACCAATGGAGTGTACTGACGTTCATGAGGTTTCTGTCGTTGAATACGGCCCACGGGTTGTTCGATGGCAGAGACAGGGGACGCCAGCACCAAGGTGTTTAATGCAGGAACATCGAAACCTTCAGCAGCAATGTGATAGGTCGCAAGGATGAAGTCCTTGGTTTCACTTTCTTTCAATTCATCCTGGGACATACCACCGACATAAAACCCCGTCGTGCCCATCTTACGGGCTTTGATCATTTTTTGCAGGTTATCCAGGTGCTTGCGTCGTTCGGAAAGGATTAGAACCTTGCGATCAGGATCTTTCTGTTTGATCTCCATCAGCGTGTCCATAATCATTTCATTCCTCGGTTCAAAGTTGCAGATGGCGTTGATCATTTGGACTACATTCTTCTTACCATTCCAGAGAACCCTTTCTCTTCCATACTCGGGATGAGGATCATAGAACTCTTTCACCGACACGATGAGATCGTTATCATCGCGCTTGCGCCGTTCGTAGACGGGTTTTCCGATATGCCATTCAAATACTTTGCGCAGTCCATCTTTACGATTGGGCGTGGCGGAAAGACCCAGCATATAGCGAGAAGTGACTTTGGGCAAGCACCGACTAAAGACCTCGGCTCCAATATGATGACATTCATCGACAATGACGAAGCCAATGTTTTTGAATATTTTCGGATCATAGTCACGCATAGAGAGGGATTGAAGACTGGCTAAGATGATGTCATACCCGTCGACTTGAACTACATTTTGCTTGATGCGCCCGACACGGGCAGTGGGGATGAATTGATCAATGCGTTCTTTCCATTGGTTCATAAGGAATTCTTTGTGACATATAACGAGTGTTTTTCGTTTAAGAACAGTAGCAATATAAAGAGAACATGCAGTTTTCCCTGCGCCACATGGGAGTACAAGGAGGCCTCCGCCTCGGCAGGGGTCCTTTGCGGCCTCCAGAAAAGTTTGTATGGGTTCTTCTTGTTCTTTCCGTACTGACCCTTGAAACACAAGGCGAGGAGCTTCCTCCCCATCCCCCAAAGCTCCTTTCATGGGTAGGCCGAAGGTTTGCAGGCCAAAGAACCTCGGAATATACAGACGATTGTCACTCTCTACATACACTGGAAACGGTTGAATTTCTTGATTGGTCATCTCAAAATTCACTTTGGGTTTAGCTTGCAGGTACTCTTTCAGTTGATCCACAAGTTCCTCATTTCCATCTTTGCGAATCCCATATCCATACTGTGAAAGGATGGTATGTGTTGGAGTTGGAAACACGAGGAGTGTCTTTTTCCCCATTGAATCTGATGTGCTAGGGCACAATGCTTTGGATCACTTTTTCTTTTTGTATAATCCTTAAGTTAGAGGGGAAATGATTCACCGTGTGAGTGCATTGATTGTTTTGTTAGCAGTTGCTTTGCTTCCGATTTCTTGGTTCACATGGATCCAGCGTCCAGACATTCAGTTGATCTTGGCAACTCTTGCGGTAGGAGTCATTGTGATCTATGATGTTTATACAGGCTTGTTGTTGTGCTCGGCACTCCTCTTGTTGTATTTCCGTTATTACACACAAGTGTTAGGTCCATGGGTCCGCGATGATTTGCGCGATATGGCGATACGCACAGGGGGTCCTATGCAGAATCTGGTGACCAAGTACATTACGCCCGAGCACCTGAAAGATGCGCAGTCGAATGTGGTGGTGTCAGAGGAAGAGGAGATGGAGATGAAAGGGATTCAGGGGGTTTATGGAGAGCCTGTGTATGGCGCCCAAGGATTGGATCGTGTCATGCCTGGGTTGCAAAAAATAGATCGTCTGGATGGAATGGAGTTTACCATGGACGATTAGTTAGAAGGTTGAATGTAGTCTTGAACGGCACCAGGGACGTAAGAAGACCGACCCCGAAGACGAGAAGATGCCCGAATAGAGAAGAAGATAATCAACATGAGATTCATGATGGCAACGGTTACGGAACTTCCCATGAAGACTTTAAACGTTGTTTCATTCATATCATTTTTCTTGAGAGCAATGAAGATTACCATTTTGATGGCATAAATAAACATCACTGTAGCAAAGATGGCAATGAAGAGGGATTTTTCTTTCTCATAGGACCAGATGAACAGCCATGTGATCAACATTGCGGCGACCATAAGGGATACTCCGATGAGGATATTCACCACGATGTTCTTGGATTCTTCGTCGGATACGAAATGTTCTTCGGATTTAGGTTGCTTTAGAATCGGTTCAAAGAGCGAGGGCATGTAGCTACAAATCTATAAGCAGTGTATATTAATTTTTGAATTTCAGCAACAGGAAGTACATGACCACAAGCAGGACGGCAAATCGGATGAGAGGATCATAGCGATGGAATATAGCTTCCAAAGAGGGGATGCGTGCATAGAGGAGTTGAAGAGTGGCAGGATAAAAGATGATTGTAGCTACAGCGGCAAAGATACCTGCATTTTGAAGGAGGTTCACGTCAATCCATCCTTTGGATTCCTTGTGAATGGGGATGGGAACCATGGTGGGTGGCATTGACATTTGCATAGGATGATGCATTGACATATGCATGGGAGGAGGTGCCATGGGTAGCGTGGCTTTGGCCACTTCGGCTTCCATTTCTTGGAGGACATTGAGGACTTCGGGGTCGGAGACGGGGGGTGCTGAAGGAGGAGCAGTCGCAGGTAGTTGAGAGATCGGTGTGCTCATGGTCGTCATGCTTCTTTAGCAACTGTCTTTGATGTATAAAATTTTCGAGGTTATTGGGACGCATCAAGAGCACGTTTGGAGCAGGGAACGACCCGTGGTTCGTATTCATAGCAGGTGTTATGATTTTTGAAAATGGATCCAACAACTTCTTTCATAGGAGGTGCTTGAATTACGATACAAGAGCGGTCTTTACATACGCGTTGGAACAGCATGGCGAGTGCAGCTCCGAAGAGTGCAGAGACCATGATACGTCCTATGTCGGTGTAGTATAAACGTTGAATAACACGATGGATACCATGACTTGACTTCTTGCCTTTCATCAAAAGATGTAGCAACATGTTCCTCTGAAACCCAGACAGAAATTATGTAGCTACAATTTTGTGACAACTTTTAGAGAATGTTTTTGTGTACCCTTCATCTTCTAAAAAGTGTATGGAACCCGCCACACATTCTTTCTCTCCAGATGTAGCTACATTTTTTGTAGCTACAATTTTGTGACAACTTTCTTACATTCTTTCTGTACAACTTTTATCTTCTGAAAAATTCTTCTCACCCACACACATTCTTTCTCTCCAGATGTAGCTACACTTTCCTCGAAAAAGGATTTAAGGACTTGCGCATATTTTTTATATTGGCGCACCACTCCGCCAAGTCGCGGGATCCGCAAAAAGAAACAGCCCATCTAGTATAGGATGTCCAAAGAACACTTCCCATATTGGGCAATGGCACTCATTGTCACGACCTATGTGGTCATGCCTCCCTTCTACTACCTCTTAAAAATTGTATTCAACCCCAAAACACCCCTTCAACTTCGTGATTACTATATCATGTGTCTTCTCCTCATCTTCCTAGTCACAGGTGGATACCAACTCTACTTCTGGAGTCAAAAAGCCTATATCGGTCAGGTTTCCGAAATCCAGGAAACTTGGCTTGATACCATCATCCCCAAATGGATCCCCGCTGTCTATGTGTATAACTTCCTATACTATATTGGTTTTGGACTCGTTGTGGTGTCCTTTACATCTTATGCCCAATTCGTTCATGCAATTGTCGCAGGCCTTGGATTGTTATTAACCCATGTCATCCTCTTTGTCCTTTTCCCTACCAAACTCCCCGACACGTCAAGATCACAAGATACTCCCAACAAGTATCTCCAACTCACACAAAAGTACGATAGTCTGCACAACGCATTCCCTTCCGCACACGTATCCATATCCATTCTCGTCTATTTCTTAGTCCGTGGAGTCTTCGGTGAATGGGCACTGTTATTCCCTATCCTCATCACACTCTCCTGCCTTCTTACAAAACAACATTATGTAATCGATTGCCTCGGTGGAGCTCTCTTGGGCATCTCCTATTGTTATGCATTCCAACAACTGTACCCCTATCGTGTCTTCTAATCCTCCTGAAGCGGCTGCTTCTTGACCCCTTTGTCTTTCGGTGGACAATCCACCTTCTTCGCATCAAACACAAAACACGTCTCCGCTGCATCTTTATAAATGACACTTCCTGCATTGTATGGCGTGGGATATGTGATCACTATCTTCGGCTTGTCTGTCGATAGATAGACATACATGATTCCTACGGCAAATGCTATCAAAAACGCTGGCCAATGAATCGAAAACCCCTTGTTCATGCTACGTTTATCACACATTTTTATGTCCCTTGTTTTTGAAATGCGACTTCGATACAATCAGAGGAGATGGCATGTCCGCAAATGCTGTGTACAGTTCATCATGCATCACCCCTTTCTCGAGTAAGGAAGATGGCTTCACATGCATCCACTCTTGCAAAGCATTCATGCGATTCGGTGCATGAGAGAAGTAGATCGAACGGAAATCATTCTGTTGTTGCTTATATGCATCATACGCCGTCATGCGTTCTATACGAGGTGTCTCATGTTGTTCGTAATATTCCGTTCCCCTCTTGATGCGTGAAGCTTCCTTCTCGGTAGCGTCTTTGTCCCATTCTGCCCACATGTTTGCGACCATTTCCGTAGATACCTTGGTTTCATTCGCTACATGATCCATTAGTTTATAAGCAAAGGATTTTAACATGTACACGTCTCTACAAATACAGTCACAAAAAGGAAAGATTCAACCACGCACCGTCGGCCATGGTTGGGCTTCTTCAAACATGCTCTTGAATTGTTTTTGAATCGTTGGTTCGGCTAATTGTTCTTCATACAAAGACTTGGGAATGTATTTGATCTTGGTCACAGGTTTGGGGCATTCTGCATGTTGTTGATAATATCCTTGCACGACTAAGAAGGTACCTACAAAGAGGAGAAATACCGCAATGGCTTTCATTACTATCTGAAATGAACAAATTTTACATACGATCTTCATACGAAGACCAAGGATCGGGTTGGGTGAGGGAATCCGCTACCTGGGAAGCCGTGGCAGCCTGGTTCTTTGCACTCTGAATCAACTCATCCTTACGAGTCTGGAACGCAGCATCACGAAGGGTCATGTTCTCCTTGTACTGCTTCATGAGAGTGTTGAGCTTTGCTTCGGCGTACTCTTGGTTCTCCAAGTCCTCAGGGTTGGGCGACCAGGGGCACCAGCAGCCGACCTGACCGATGTAGATATCAAATGTATCCCCCATCTTCTTGAGAATCTCGGCACGGACTTGGGCCTCCTTGAGGGTGTCGAAAACACCACGGACCTTGATGCCTCGCATGGTGGTTCGGAAGTCGTTCTTCTCGTGGAACTCCTTCTCCAGCTCCTCGCTATGAGATGTCTGGTAGAATCGGAAATGATCCTGAAGCTCCTTCTCATCAAAGAGATGACGGTTGTTATCCTTGAGCTTCTCCACCACATTGGCATGCTCAGGGAACTGGGTCGCAAAGCCGTCCAGAAGTGTACGAACCTCCTTTGAAAAGAACTCCAGATACTTGTTGAAAACGAATACATCCTTATTCGCGAGCACGTCCTCTGGAGATAGGAAAGAAAGGCAAACGTAGTTCTGTCCGCGGATGGGCTTATCCTCGTCAAGGTAATCACATTCCTTGGTGGAAACAAGTGGGGTGGAAGAAGAGGCCATGATGTCTAAATGACGAATTGGCACTCATTCCTTATATCCTTTTGATGATATGAATAATTTTTTCTATCATGTAGATATAGAAACAAAAAGAAATGTTCCGTCTTGATACTCAGGAGTTGTTCACTCGTCTCGTTAAGTACCTAATGGAGGGTCTGGTCGTTGGTATCGTTGCCGCCGTTCTGCCTTCCAAGTCCCTGAACTTCCAGGAGATCCTGTTGCTGGCCCTGACCGCCGCTTCCATCTTCGCCATTCTGGACCTTGTTGCCCCCTCCATCGGTGCCTCTGCCCGCCAGGGTGCTGGTCTGGCCACTGGCTTCGGTCTGATGGGCTTCCCCTAAACACCCATTGATTGTTTCCATATGACAAATAGCTTCTTTTTCTCATAAACTTGGGACAAACTTCCAACCCAAGTCCTTGCATATGTGTTTGAAGATCTGATCTTGCACATAGAGTTTCTCACGACTTTTCAACAAGCTGAAATACTTGAGATACTCATCAAGTTCCAGGATCTGGAAGAACTTGTATAAGACATACGAATACGACAAGAAGTTCTTCCGTTCCCGTGGACAATGTTTTAAGAAAGGTCCTTGGATCTCTTTGAACATGTTACAAAGCTTCTCCTCTAGTTCGGGCGGGATATGAGGTGTTGGCACCCCATTGATGCGGTTAATAATGTAATTGATATGCTCATAGTACTTGTTCTCACCTAGTTTCTTCAGGATTTCGCGCATTTTGGCATAGGTGACTTTCTTCGTGTCATGGATCTTCTCCTTTTTGATCTCGCCGAGGATCTTCTCAAAGAGTTCCTCTGGGATGTCGGTGCTCTCTTTCCCTTGTATTTGGGCACACCACTCCTTAAAATGATTAATACGTTTGTAGCTGAAGTGAGATGCTTCTTTGCTCGGTTGTCGGAGAATGGGGCGATTTTGTTCCACCAGTAGAAGTTCCTGGTATCCACATTCCGTACATACCATAATCCCGTCTTGTTGAAGACATGTAAGAGGGATATTACATTCGTCACACACACCCAAATGATCATAATTCTTCTTCCGCACATAGTTTTGGTCGATGGCAGCTAGATATTCATCGACGAGTGAACTCTTATCAATCCCTTGCGCCATGACGGAGGGGGCAGGATACGAAGGCATTTGTACGGGGCTGGCGGCTTGGGTGACATTGTCGGGTTCCGAAGGAGGATTGGGAGTATCTTCATCATCTCGATTCATTTGAAGGGCTTCCAAGATGCTTCGAGATGCAACAGGAAGGAGTTTCTTGCGGCCTTTCACGGCTCGAACGGGTGCAAGAGATATCGTTTGATTCGCGTACGAGGATTGGTTTTCAATGAGATCATAGTATTGGAACAAGATATTCGCTGTATTTTCGTAGTACTCTATTTCTTCTTTGGATCCATCGAGATCCTTGATCGCGCGTTGAAGTGCAAAGAGCTTTTCCTTGCAATAGATATTACTTGTCCAGAGGTTATCATACACTGGAGTATCGATTTGATCGTTTGCTTTCAACCATTCAATCTGTTCTTCGTAGGACTGCTGTTTGGCTGCCCACTCTTCTTGTTCTTCCAGAGCAGATTGAAGTTGTGTTCGATGTTCAAAGAACGTTTGGATCATACTTTGATGTTTGGCATCCAATGTAGATATTTGTGTTGCATTTTGATTGGATGTTAATCGTTTTTTCGTATTTTTTTCTTTAAACATGAATGATGAATGGTCATGATAATTTCTTAAGTGCCTTGTTGGAATGGGAGGGTGCGGTTATATGGGACAAAAATATTTTCTCCCATAAGAGTACCACACATTACAAATGGGAGGAGGACTACTACAACTCGTTGCTTACGGCGCTTGATAACATCTTGGGCGTCAACAGTGGGACGCCATTACGGTTCTTCGTCATACCGTAGTGGGAAACCGTTGTAAGACGAAGTCATGTGGGTGTGGTCCATGAATATAACCCGCTAGTGGAGAGAGCCTGTGCTTTTTCTGCAAGATCATCTTATTGCTGGAACCCCCTGAGAGCCGTTCACTACCAAGGTGATGCGGTGACGCGTCACTGGCACAGAGCAAACTGTGGTATGGTGACAATGTGACGGATTGGGCAATCAGCAGCGAAGGCGTTTCGAATAACTTATTGTTGCTAGGAACGTTGAAGTTCATCGATCATACGGTGGTCGGG
>JACCDZ011843701.1_pt1 | contig 26929 bp, 28 predicted proteins | sample 7449551 | NCBI WGS metagenome assembly JACCDZ01 (sample SAMN15323452, study PRJNA562643) | freshwater metagenome | isolation source: river surface water | place: USA:Blue River Watershed | collected 2017-08-18 | reverse complement strand
TTTTAAATTTGAGTACATCTTTCTGTTTTTTCAAAAATTTCAAAAGTTTTTTGGAAATTACAAAATAAATCAAGAGATGTACTCAAATTTTATTTTTCAATTTTTAAAAAATTCTAGTGTCTTTTTAGGACATCATAATGATACTATAAATATCTTAATATCTCTTAAAAGCTTTTCATTTCATTTTTATAAAATCTATTAATAGCCTCACAATAGCCTCACAATAGCCTCTCAATAGCCTCTCAATAGCCTCTCAATAGCCTCTCAATAGCTTTTCAATATTTATTAAAAATTACTTAGAGTAATATAGAATACCAGAGCATTTATTGAGACACTGAAAACTCTTTATTTTTCAATTTTATACCATATGCCATTTAAGGAGTAAAATGACAATATATATTGTATTATAAGATAACTGATATTATGTTGTTTTCTTATAACTCTGTAAATAATTTCTAACTTCTTCTAAATCATATTGTCTTGAAATAGGTATTCCTTTTGCTCCATGTAACAACATAGCTTTATTTGTTAATAGTAATACATTGCTAAGTTCATTATTTTGAGTAAATTTACACATTAATATTTCTTTCATTATATTATGTTTAATTTCATTCCATTTTTTTATATTTTCATCATCAAGAATTACTAATTTTCTATTTTTTCTAGCAATATTACCATCCTTTGCAGTCCCAATAATATTTCCCGATTCTATACAAAAGAAGTTTGCTTTATTTGCATCTATCAATTCTATTTTTTTAGCTTGAAAAGCATGCTCTGCTGTATAATAAGTTTTACCATTGTAAGTAAATTCTGCTACATAAAAATTACTAAGCATTTTTCTCCAATCTTTAATTTTATTCAATTCATCATAATCATTATAATTAGATACAAATTCATTTACTCCTTTTCCTGCTTGTTTGTTAGCAGATTTGCTATAATAAAATAATTTATCTTCTTTCATATTTATAGATAATTTATAATATAGATAAATCAATTCTTATAAATAATTTATATCATATATATATCATATATATATCATATATATATCATATATATAATAAAAATTGACTTAATTATGATATATAATGGTAATATATTATTAAAGGTATTATGGATATTATGGATATTGAGAATATTGTGAGACATAATAATAATCACAAGAACAGGACATATACAGATAAAGAATATAAGAGCATTTCCGAAGAATTTCTAAAAAATATAGATAATATCAAAACAAGCGCAGATATTACGAAGTTTCAAAAGCATATCCAGAGAACTGTTAAAGTATCTTTATCAAAATCAAATCTTATTTATTTTTATAAAGCACTTAATATTGATAATCTTACTATTAAAAATCTTATTACAAAGAAAAAAAATAAATCAAACTCTGGTGTCATAGTAATTACTATATTAACTTCGGGAACTCCTGAATATATAGATGACGAAGGAAATAAAGTAGTTGGAAAATTCAGTTGTCGCCATAATTGCGCTTATTGTCCTAATGAAAAAGCACACGCTGGTAATAATTGGGTTGATCAGCCACGCTCATATCTTTATACTGAACCGGCTGTTCTAAGAGCTAATGATAACAAATTTGACCCTGTATTACAATTTAATTCGCGTGTAGATGCTCTGATTAATATGGGGCATATTGTAGATAAATTAGAAATCATAGTATTAGGCGGTACTTGGTCTAATTATCATAAAAATTATAAGGATTATTTTATTACAGCTACTTATTATGCCGCAAATACATATTATGAAAAACGAGATATGCTTTCATTAGAAGAAGAGATAACCTTGAATGAGAATGCCAAAATACATATTATAGGTCTTACACTTGAAACTCGCCCAGATTGTATAAATCTAACCGAAATAGCGGAGTTTAGGAAATATAATTGTACTCGTGTTCAACTTGGTGTTCAGCATACAAACAACGATGTCCTCAAAAAAATTAAAAGAGGCCATTCAATAGAAAAGGTCTATCAGGCCATTAAACTTCTAAAGGATAATGGGTATAAAATTGATATTCATTTGATGCCAAATTTACCTGGCTCTTCTTACGAAATGGATAAAGAAATGCTTGAAGCATCCTTATATGACGAGAGATTACAAGTAGATCAATACAAAATATATCCAACGGCAATTGTTCCTTGGACGCAAATAAAAGAATGGTACGACAGCGGAGAATATAAGCCATATGATGATATCTTGCTATATGAATTGATTAAGGAGTTTAAGAAAAAAGTACAAAAATGGAAGAGACTTAACCGAATTATTAGAGATATCCCATCTACATATATATCAGGAGGATATAAACATGAATATGTTAATATGCGCCAACTATTACAAGATGATATGAAAAAAAATAATTGGTGTTGTAATTGTATCAGATGTCGTGAGATTAAAGATACCTATGTAAATCCATCAAGTATAAGGATTGATATTACATCATATGATGGAAGCGGTGGTACAGAATATTTTATATCATTTGAATCGGAAGGAAAATACTTAATTGGATTTATTAGGCTTCGACTCGCTAACATTGATAAATCTACGCAACTACCTATCTTGCACAATTGTGCTCTAATACGCGAACTACATGTTTATTCTAATCTTAGTAATGTTGGAAATAATATCGAAGCTTCTTATCAACATAAAGGATATGGCAAGAGATTAATTGAAGAAGCAGAAAGAATTTCAAAAGAACAAGGATATACAAAAATTGCCATTATTAGCGGGACAGGTGTGAGGAATTATTACAGAAAACTCGGATATACTCTAATAGACACTTATATGTTCAAAGATATGACATTATAATTGCTAATTATTTAATATCTGTTAAATAATTAGAATAATATAAGAATGTCTGGTAAATATCCTGCTTTTGAAAATTTAATAAGAGAAACATTAGGGCCAAATTATGCAAATGGAAATGCTCATCCTAATCCCAATGCTAATGGTGCGGCATATGGCCCTATAAGCCGCGCTCCTAGCACGCATATGAATTTTAATCCTCCTCAACAAAGAGTATCTATATTTGATCGAACTCCCTCCGAAATTGCGTTTGAAGAAAGTCTAGACATTATTATTGAGGATGATAAAAAGGGTAAGGACGCGGTCGAGAAGTGGCTTCCGGCTTACTTTGTTCCTTCTTGGATAAAACATAGAAATGCTGAAAGAAAAAAAATCCCTTTTTCAGTATTAATAATGTCTGAGGCAAAAAAGGAGTTAAGAGATTTAGACGAATTATGGGACGATTATAATTTAGTATTAGACCCGAGAACAAAAAAAATAGGTAATCCTCGAGGTTATTTTGTCGCTCTTCTTGATGGAAAACAGGATATGGTTACACACGTAATGAATAAATGTGGCACAGGAATAGAGGCCTATCGCAATGTAATAAAATGTCTTTTATTATATAATTTAAAAAGAATACACAAAATCGTAGAATGGGATGATGCTCCCAATACTCCCGGAATACCTGTATATGATTCAAGTCCTAATAATATATTTAAACATATTAATGTACAGAACGTTTTTAACGGTGGTACTCTCAACACACACGAAACAGAATTTGTAAGAATAATGAATGAGGAAGCATACTCGTTATATTCGCTATCCAGTAATACAAATATAACACCACAGAGTTCGCCATTCATAGATATGAATAACTTCGATGAATTGAACAACGATGCCTTTTTTACTCTTACAAACACCAATTTCCGCATATTTTTAAATAGAGTTACTATTAAATTCTGGAAATGGTTAAGATACAATAAACAGATTTAACACCCTCTAAAAGTTTAACGGTTTATTATTGATTTTTTTTAATTTTTTTACTACTAAATTAAACTCTTTATTAATTAGCATTTCTGGCATTTTCTTCATATCATCCGAAGATACTGCTAATCTAATTTTAACAAGCCCTTTATTTTTATTTTCTTTTTTTTTCAAAAGCTCTTCCGTAGTCATCAAGCCTTTCATAAAGTTTTTAACTATTGATTTAGATACAGGAGATGAGTGTGATGCTGAAGCAGATTTTGTAGTTCTTGCCGATTTTGAAGAATCCTTACTTGTACTTTTCATTCTCATTTTATCCATTTTATTTATATTTTCAATTCTAATATATATACATATAAATATTACGCATTTGCCTTTACAGTAAAATATATATATTTTTTAGCATAATCTTTTACATTGTATATCTCATTGCTCTCTACTTTTTCTATACTTGGAGTTCTATCGTCATTTGGCACATCTTGATATGATATATATTTTTTATATTTATCACCGCCAGCTCCGCCAGCTCCGCCAGCTCCGACAGCTCCGCCAGCTCCGACAGCTCCGACAGCTCCTGTTTTTATGGCTTCTGTTATATTTATTTCGTTATGATATACTTTTGAATTATTATCATCTCCCGAGTTATTTATATTAGCCATATTATAATAAACGGTCTTGAGCTTATTTATACTTATATCATCGACGTACTCTTCAATATCTCTTCTAATACTTAATATTGTTTTGCCATACTCATCCCTTTTAACAATGCTCTTTTTTACTAGCGATAATTCCAAATTATCTATCTCGTCCTCCTTATCAGTTATATCAAAAATGTCTTTTACACCTTTGGACATTTAAAATGCCGATTTAACAGCAAAATAAATATCTATAAGTAGTAAAAATTTGGTTATAACATAGCGTGGACTATGTATGAATTCTCGTAAATATGTATGGTCTTCTTCCTATTGTAAATATACTCTTTACAATATTTAACATATTTTGAACGGCATTCTTATCTCTATTATGAATTATCTCGCATTTATGCTTATCCTCTTGATGAGAAAGTAATCCATTAATAGTTATTTTTTTATTAACTTTTATATCATTAGGTTTATGACTTTGCCTTATCATAAAGGGTGATATCTCGCTATGGCAACAATTGCATAGTTTAGATGTCCTAAACTCATTCACTAAATAGGTTCTAAATCCGGCATTCTTAAATATTTTTCTAAACTTTTTACAAATTGCAGGTTCTAACCCTCCTATATTACTACTACCCTTATCATAATCACCCATTATAAATACTACATCATTAGGTTCTCCAAACTTTTTAGTAAAGTTTTTAATCATTTTACTCTCGCTTTTTTGTGTATTGATATACCTGTTTAATTTGAACTTTCTAAAAAAGGTCTTTTCATAATGAGAAAATAACAATAGGTTCAGTTTATTTTTTTCAATCAAGTAATTCTTGAATTTTTCATAATTACAAGTTTTCTTATTATGACTACTTAAAACGCTTTCAATTTCCTTAATATTTTTACCATTTATAAAGGTTGTATTATTAACTTCTTCAATAATCTTATTATATTTTTTTGTTCTTGTTTCCAATCTTCTTTGATTTTGAGTATATCTAAATGTTTCTAAATTACCATCATTATCTTTGCTGCCACAATAAATTAAATCACTACAACCCGGATCAACACAAACTATCTTTTTACTTCTTAATTCATCTGTAATAATCTCTTTTTCTATATATTTTGTATTCTCTTCTGGTTTATTAATAGGATTATAATGTTTTAATGGTAATCCATTACTTCCTAATCTAATAAATAAAATACCAACCGAACTACCATCTGTCCTAATCATATAATTAAATTCATAATTATTCTTTTTGAAAATTTTACTATCTAACTTTAAAATTCTATTCCATAATTTAAATTGATTATTCTCCTTTTTGTAATTTTTAAAGTGCTGGTTTGTGCTTTCATCACCTAAAAAATTACTAATTAAAGCACAAGTATCAATGCATATATTTTTAGGAATAATATTGCTTCTTAATGGTAATATATTAAATAATTTAATTTGCTTAACCTTATCAATATCATTTGTATCTTCTAATAGTATATCATTAAGTTTTTCAAGTTGAATATTTATATAGATAAATGACTTTAAATAATCATTTGTATTAGAATGTAGGTCATAATAAATGCTATTTTTATCAAAGCTCGGTTTATTTGGTATAATATGTTTTTTATGTTCTTTAATCCAACTATGATATTTTTCATCTGCTTTTAGATCATTTGTTAGTGATACAAGGTCGTCTTTAACTTTTTTGAATTCATTAGTTAATGATTTATACCTTTCTTTTCTTACTTCCTTATCTTTTATCTTTTTAATCTCATCTTTTTGCTCTTGTAAATTAAAGGAATGATTAACGAATTGATTAAGATGTGTAATAAAATGCTCTTGTATGTTATTATTTATATTTTTCTCAATATCAATTGCTTCGTATGCTAATATATAACTTAATTTATCATAATAGATTATTTCATTATCATAAATGGTAGTTATATATTAGCATACAAGATTTCATACAAGATTTTAATAATAAAATAAATAATAAAAGAGAAAAATATAGAAATAGTGAATTATCACCATTAGATGTGTTTGATTTTCCTTGGTTATACGAAGAAAATATGGATATAGAATATAGCGCTGATTATGATTATGGGGATAGTGGAAAATGGATGTTATATTATGAAAAAAATGTTTTTAATGAAAAATGGAAATTAGCAATAAATTTATTTAGAGAAAAAAAACTAAATGGTATAGTATCTTTAAAATGTTCTACAAGTTATGAAAATCCAAGAGCTTCTTCACGCGATATTGGGGTTATTATATTATACTGCTATAATTCTGATAATAAACAATATATTATTGATATTGGTAAAAATATTTTAAAAATATTTAATTATAGAGAAATTATATATTATAAAAAAGATATACAAACTAGAGACGGAACAAAAGCAACTGGGTGTATTAAAAACCATACATATTATTTAGAACCACAATATGATTTTATTGAAGATGATTAACTCTGTTCCATCAACTTATTTTTTCTATTCATATAAGCAGTATGTCGCCATTCTTTAAGTTTTATCTTCTTATTCTATATTTTTATTTTTAGCATAAAACTATTTAAATAAAAAATGATATAAACTTATATTAAATAAATAATTAATTATTTAATATGGAAATAAGATGCGAACCTAATGAATTATTAATTAATGATAAAAATATTATAAATTGTACAATATGTAATAATTTATTAATAAAAGAAATAAAAGAAGGTAGTTATTTAATTAATGATTGTAGTTATTGTCGTTATAGTGATAGACCTTTTGTAATGGGTTCGTCTTCATTATATAATCATTATCCAGAAGGTTGCACTTGTGAATATGGAAAAAAAGATTTTTTATATATAATTTGTAAAATATGTAAAATTCCAAAATGCAGTAAATGTGGAACTAAAATAAATAATTGTATTAGTGAATGTAATAATTGTAAAAAAATATTAGAAAAAAATAAATTTAATGATAAATGGAATATAAGTAATCCTATAGAAAAATTAAATATATATGGTATTATAAAATTAAAAAAATTAGCAAAAATAAAAAATTTAAAAGGATATTCAAAATGTAATAAAATTGAATTAATTGAAAAATTAAAATTATTAGTAAATGATAATGATTTTCCTATAAAATAGTTCAAATATTATTAACTCTGTTCTCCTAACTTATTCTTCCTGTTCATATAAGCATTATGTCGCCATTCTTTTAGTTTTTCAGGGTTTTCTGTTTTCATTCTTTCCATATAGTTCTTTGCCTTCTCCTTAACCTTTTCACTATTTTTTTCATAATACCTTTTATTCCTTTCTGTATTGGTATATGATCTTAACTTCTCTTCTAATTCTATATTTTTTTTCTTTAATAATTCATTTTCAATCACTAAATTATTATACATTTCAATATTAACTATATCAGTCATATTATCTTATCATTATAATATAATACAATATACCTTTAAATAATTTTATATAATGACTAAACATAAAAGCGAAGATTATAAATTATCCGCTGTTAAATATTTCTTAGAGAATAAAGATACGCAAGATAATACATGTAGAATTTTTAATTGCTCTGTAAGAAGTTTATTAAGATGGACTAAAAGATATGAAGATGAAAATGAAATTAAAAGACATAACAGAGAACCAATATCATACAAGGTTAAAAAAGAACATATAACTTTTATACTCAAAGAACTTAAAAATAATAAGACTATTACAATTGAGGATTTGCTTGCTAAATTAAGCAATAAGTATTCTAAATTAAACATTACAAGAAGACATATTAGTAGGATAATTAAAGAAAATTATATATCTTTAAAATTAACTAAAATAAGACATGAACCTATAAAGCGATTCGGTAAGGATATTAATATTAAAGAAAAAATAAAAGATTTTTATAATGAAATAAAAAATTATAATATTGACGACATTATTTGCATAGATGAAACAAGTATTAACTCTTTACAATTAAGACATTATTGTTATAATGAAGTAGGTAAAAGATGTGTAGTTAAAACTAATTCACAAGAAGTTTTCAAAAAATATACTGGTATTTTTGCTATTTCTATAAATGGAGTAGAAGGTTATGAATTATATAATAAGGGTGGTATAGATGGTGATAGGTTATTAGCATTTTTAGAAAGGTTTATTATTAATAAATATAAAAACAAGGTTATCATTTTAGATAATGCAAGTTCACATAGAAACATAAGAATTAAAGAATTAATAAACAAGAATAATAAATAGAGTTATTCTGTACCATATCAACATTATACAAATAGTATAGAAATGTTTTTTAGTCTTCTAAAATCTAAATTACAAAAGAAGCAAGGGTTATATTATGAAGACTTAAATAATAATATTAAAGAGGTTATAAAAACAATACCAGAAGACTATTATAAGAGAATATTAAATGGAACATATAATAGACAAACCAAATATATTAGGAAAAATAAAGTAAGAAAATACAAAAATTACAAAGACTAAAATCGGCATTTTAAATGTCCAAAGGTGTAATATAGCGCTGAGTCCCTGATTTGGTAGTGTTTTTAATGATGATTCTATAGTCCAGCCACCGTGAGATAGTTTTTGGCTTGCATTATCAATACGGTGAGCATCGGGAAAATGAGGCATCGCCAGTATTTGCCCGTTGCCACCGAAAGCATAATCGATGATTTTTGTATTGTCTTTGAGTGTAGCCTTCAATTTATCATCATTTATTATCGGTTCTAATATTTTCTTTTCAATATATTTTTGAAAAGATATTTTGCCTGGCTTTAAATATTTATTTAAGAAGTTCTTAGTTTCCTCGTCATAATTCTGTGATTCAACTGTAATTATATTTATTATATACTTGTCTATGGTAGATATCTTGTCGGCAAAAGCATTTTTCACCTTCTCTAATTCTACAAGTTCTGCTTTTTTTATTGCTATTTCTCTTATTATAGGAGTATTTAATGAATCTATGCGATTATCTATGTAATTTTTTATAATTTCTAAGATTTTTTCTTTATCCGTAAAATTCTTAGGTTCATATTTATTATTTATACGTATTCTAAAATTATCCAGAATATCATCAATAAGCTCAGTGCCATCTATCGCAACCGGCAGAATAAGTTTATCTATATTTATTAAAGAAACTGTATTAAGTTTTGTATCATCTGTTATCAATACATCATAAGATATTATTTCCTCTTTTTCACACAATAGATTCCTTTCAAACTTGTATATTGTGATTCCAATTATCTTTTCGTTTTTATTAATTTTGAATTTGAAAGTTTTGCTATTAGTATCATAATAATATATAGATGAACTTGTGTCTAATAATTCTGTGAGAGAAAAAGGGATTATTTCGAATTTGTTATTGTTTAATGCGTTTATTTTAATTTTATTAATGCTTTTAATAATATTATCATCATCTATAAATATGCGATAAAGCTCTACATTTTTCAAAGGTGGTGTTAGAATAGTATCATAAGTATAGCTACATATACTTTCAATAGCATATTTGTAATAATCTGTTTCTTTGGCAAGCGACGGATTAAAGTTCATCTGTATATATTCCTTAGTATCTCCATCTGTCGTTTGTAATGTAGTATATTTATTATGATTATATGATATCAAGGCATTTTCCGCATATTTATGAGTGTTCAAATCATTATTATTATTTTTCAGCTTAAAACATCTACTTTCTTCGCTAAAATTATTAAAATCCGATTTATTAGCTCCTTTTTTTGTTAGTATTTTCTTAGCATATGGCAAATCTGGGCTATTTTCTCCCGTATTATTATTAATTGTTGCTATTTCCTTCCAATCATCTTTAAAAACGTATTTACTTGAACCATCTTTGTTAAATCTAATTTCACAAGGTACCAGTGTGACCTTTGAACTTTGTGTGGGATAAAATATAGGCGTAGAGTCTAATTCTAATTGTTGTGTAGAATATATGTGTGTTCCTTCTCGCGTTTCGCCATATTTTTCAAATAATTTATAATGTTTTCTGTTGGTTTCTTTCAAATAAAATAATATAATTACAACAAATAACATAATAAAAATAGATAAGTATATAAATTGCACATTCTCTTCTAAACTTATTGTATTGTAATTTAACATAAAGTGCTTGTTTTCTTATTTATTATTATATATTATTTATTTTCTTCTTTATTTTATAGAAGAAGAATTGAATGAGTGTTGCTGGGTACGAGAAAGTTAAAACCAAAGTTATTGAAGGAAAAAAAAAGTGCATTTATAAGAAACACAAAGGAACCAAGCTATATGTTAAAGGGTTTGGAAAAATGAGATCTGTAGAAAGCTATGTTAAATTATGCAAAAAAGCTGCCGCGTCTAAAGCTTCTAAGCCTAAGAAATCCAAGAAGACGCGTTCAAAATCCGCGAAAAAATATGGTGGATTCCTCCAAGAATTTTTTGCCAATATGGACAATGAAAATTTTAGCGAAAAAGCCGAGAAAAAAGATAAGTTCTCTACGCAACCAGTAAATAGCATGGATGTTCCTAAATCTCATCAAGAAGCACCGCCATCTACTCCTCCTCCTCCTCCTCCTACTCCTCCATCTAAAACTGAGGGTTTTAATGCACACGATCAAAAAATTGGAGGAAGCAGCTGTAGTAAAAAGGGCGGCTACAGAGGCGGTAATAATGCTATGGATTATTTCCAAGTTCATAAGCATGGAGAGAAATTCCTAAATGAACCTGACCAATCAGGCGGAAGACGCAGAAAAAGAAACAAAGTCCCTAAATCTATGCTTGACAAATTAATGATGGCTGCTACTTTCAGAAAACGCAGTGTTAAGAAAGGCAAAAAATATCACCGTAAAGGAGGTAATCTCTTAAACAACTTTGGCTTAATGGGTGGTCAATCGCAAACTGATTATTAAATTATAAATATCTGATTATTGAATATATCTAGGAATATCCTAAGATAATTCTCGCAATAATATTTTTTCTTTATGTCGGACTAATAATCAGACTTTTTATTATAGGTATATGTCATACATATGTATTTATAAGCTTTGATGATATAGATATTAGCTTTATTACCTTTCTATTCTTATGGCATATACGATGGTATAATATGCCGAAAATATATATTGAGATAGCAGGGCTTTCTCGTAATTTAATACCTGGCTATTATTATCTGGATTTTCCCTCTCATATATTTTCTTGGCATTATAGATACCATTATTTCTCAGGATTTTCTTGACTTTCGGCATCTTCATATATTTAATGATATCATCAATATGATTTTTCAGCTTATCGCCGGCATTTTTCTGACGATTTATAAAGGCTTTTGTATTCGCTCCTGCTTTATATACATAATTCAAACGACATATGCTCTTATGCATCCTTTCATCTATGAAATTATTATATTGCCAGCTAAAATAATTTCTCTCAGTCTTTACATGTATGTTATAATCGTCTTCACGCCAATACATATCTATAATTTCAAGAATATCATCGGGAATCTCTGTCAAATAATTCTTCTTAAACATATTCAATAATCAATGTATTTTCCTTATATTATTGCTTCTTGCTATGTGTTATGTTTTGATAGACTCTAATCATTTTTTAATTTTATAATGCTAAATAGACATATGTATATAAGCCATATAGGTTATCTAAAAAAATGATTATATATAGTAATAATAAATATAACAATATGAATAGTGAAAAGAAAATCATAGTCATTGTCGGATTTCCGGCATCTGGCAAATCTACATATTCCAAAAAATTGGCAACCAAATATTCTAAAAACGGCATTATATTATCGCGCGATACATTAGGTGGTGCGATAGCTGATATTTTACCGAAATTGAAAGAACTTTTAGAATCTAAAAATAAATATAAAATAATTATTGATAATACTAATATTACTATAGATACAAGAAAGCCTTTTATAAAATTGGCACAGAGCTTAAATATTCCCATAGAAGCTCATTATATTGTAAATACTATTGAAGATAGTCAGGTTAAAACATTACATAGGATGTTTGATAGATATAAACACATATATATGACTGGCAAAGCCGAAAAAAATACAGAGGCTCATAAAGACCCTAATGTATTTCCGCCAGCTACTTTGTTTGCTATGCGAAAAAAAATAGAGATTCCAAAAATTGCCGAGGGATTTACTAATGTAATAAAAGTAGAAGCCCCTGCTATTAAATGGGATGGTAGGAAATATAGGAATAAGGCAATATTTTTTGATATAGATGGGACTCTGCGATATACCGAACATCTTAAACATAAATATCCTTTAATTCCTGAAGAAGTTGAGCCAATGAAGATTATATCCTTAGAAGAGCAGAAGAAAAAATTGAGAGCTCTTCTAAAAAATAAATATAAACTGCTTGGTATAAGTAATCAGTCTGGCATTTCTAAAGGTATTGTTAGCAATAATCAGGTAATTGCGTGTATGAATAAGACTCGTGAAATGCTGGGATTAACCGAAAATGAGTTTAATATTACTTATTGTCCTCACAGCGCCTTTCCGCTCAGTTGCTATTGTAGAAAACCGCAGGTGGGACAAGTTGTAAACTTTGTAGAAACTCTAAAATTAAATCCTTCCAAATGTATCTTTGTAGGAGATAGAAAAACCGACGAAACTACCGCGATTAGAATGGGAATGCAATTTATTACCGCAGAAGACTTCTGGAAAAACGCTTAATACCTTGTATATCATATATCGCATATCATATATCGCATATCATATATCGCATATCATATATCACATATCATATATCGCATATCATATATCAATCATATATTGCCTATCGTATATAATATTATATAAACAAATGAACAATTAAACAATTACATAAAAATAATTAGGTGCGATAAATAAATGAGCTTTAATAATCAGCTTTTGGAGAAATACAATGTAAAGTTATTTAGTATGGAATACACTACATATGACATAATAAATGATTTTTTAAAAAATAATCAGAGCGAACAGCCATTCTATATCATAGATTTGGGGGAAATTATTAAATTGTATGAGAAATGGATTACTAATTTTCCGAATATTAAGCCATATTATGCCGTCAAATGTAATCCAAATCCCGTAATCTTAGATTTGCTATGTTGTCTCGGGACTTATTTTGATTGTGCCTCTGAAAATGAAATCAAGTCTGTAATAGAATACACTAATGACCCTGACAAAATAATATTTGCCAATCCTTGCAAAATGTCTTCGCAAATAAAATATGCCCGTGCTAATGATGTTGATATGATGACCTTTGATTGTGAAGAAGAGCTCTACAAGATTAAATTGTATCATCCGTATTCCAAGCTCCTTTTGCGTTTGGCAGTAGATGATAGCAATAGCATCTGTCAATTTAATTCAAAATTCGGGTGTAAATTGGAAAATGTAGAAAAACTCATTGCTCTAATGAATATTCTAAACTTGAATCTCGTAGGCTTTAGCTTTCACGTAGGAAGCGGTTGCCGTTCTCTTGATAACTATTATAATGCTATAAAAACTTGTCGCGAAGCTTACGACTTGGCAATAAAAAATAATATCAATATCAATATTATAGATATTGGCGGAGGATTTCCAGGCGTTTATTCAGATACTTCTATAAATATTGACCAGATTGCCGAAACTATAAACGGAGCTCAAAAAGAATTTTTTGCCACTGAGATAGAAGAAGAGACTATTAAGTTTATTGCCGAGCCTGGAAGATATTTCGTGGAAAAATCGCATATCCTCGTACTCAATGTAATCGGCAAAAAACGAGAAAAATATTTAAATAAAGATACTGGAGAATTAGAAGAAATCATCATTTATTATCTTAATGATGGTGTTTATGGCTCCTTCAATTGTATATATTTTGACCACAACAATCCTATCATACAACCTTTTAATGAACGCAATGAAAAAATATTATACAAAAGCAAGATATTTGGGCCAACTTGCGATAGTATGGATTTAATAGCGAGCGAAATAATGCTTCCGGAATTGGTAGTAGGCGAATGGGTATATGTAGAGAACTTCGGGGCATATACTACGGCAGCCAGCTCTTCCTTCAACGGCTTTATGACAACCGACTATAAATACATACTCCGCAATTAGCCATCTCACAACAAATCTTTATAATATATAGTTATTTAAGGGAATGAAAGGAAATAATGTAATATATTTTACAGTAGATGATATAATAGAGAAATATAAGAATAGTTATTGGAGTAGGTGTGATGAAAATTATTTATTATCTAATGTTTTAGCTGTGGATTATTCTGATATTGCCACAGTATTGAATAAGGAGTATGACGATGTCATATATAAAATAATAAGGGACATTTTGTATAAAGAGTATATCAATGATATATTTAATAAAAAATATAGTGATGATGAAGGTACGAGCATATTGCGAAAGAAATATAAATTGGAATACATAACGGACACAGAGATTGAAAAAATATTCGAATCTTAGGCCTGCCGCTTTGCTGCCTTGCTGCCTTGCCTAATTTAGAGAATCTACAAATATCGCAGATATAGAGCAGGTTGAAGTAAGTCCGTTAAATAAAGCCATAGCGCCGAAGAGTATCAATATGATTAAGGGAATCTTATTGATATTTTTATAGGGATATGTAGCATATAGCGTATAGCCCCCTATGAGTAATATGAGAGAACCGAGAATTATTTGAGTTATTCTCATAATATTATAGAGATTGAAGCTATTACTTCCTATTACATTTATTTTTATAGTATTATTGTTTTGTAAAGAAACCATATTCACTCCCTGAGATAAATTATTAAATTGAAGGCTTTTGCTGACAATTACATTGCGATCATTCGCAAAATACTTGTCCTTTATGAATTGCGAGCGAGATGCCGAATTGCATACTATATATATTTCCTTCTTGTATTTTAGATGCGTTTTTATCATATCCACATTAAACCTTATCATATACATAGGGATATAATAGACATCGTAATTATAAGATTTATCAAAACGACGCGAATATACTTCGTCGCTTTTTCGTATATCTATAAATAAATAATCGGCCATAATCTATATCTTACTTTCTTGCAATATTTTATTTATTCATTCACTTGAATATCAAGAGGTTTTATGAATACTTCGTTGAACTTATCCATTACTTTGTCATATGTATAATCTCTAAAAGCATTCCAATCCTTCGTTTTTTCTATATTCGGGTTAAAGTTTGTAATGATAGTATGTAATTCGCTAAGAGTGCTATACCATATTCCCTTGTTTCCAAGTAAATGATAGTGAGAATCGCTACCTATCTTGGCGGCTATGACAGGCTTATTCTTGCTTGAAAATTCGCCTATGGCCAATCCAAATGTTTCACCATCTACTCGTGCCCACAACATAGCATCGCAGGTATTGATGAACTTTACTTTATCATTCAAATCTATTATTTTTTCTAAATAAATTATGTTAGGAATATTTTCGCAAAATGGTCGCGTATTACAAAATAGGAAATATATCTTAGGATTATTCATGGCAATACTTACAACCAGTTCAGGAACACGCGGGATATTGAATTGGTCGTATCCACCGTGTCTCCCGAATACAATGGCATCATCTGGAATATTTAATTCTTTTCGCATATTTATGTTATCTGGTAAATTAGGCAAGTTAATCATATATGGTACAACGGGAATATTTGTATTATCTTTGTACATAACATAGGGCGATATAGTAGCATAGACATCGCCGTGGGGATAATAAGTGTTAAAAACGCAATGGACGACTGTTTTACATATATCTTTGGATGCTATTTTATTGTCCCACTCGCCCGCCTTCTGCATATACAAGATATCGCATTTTTCTTCTTTAAGAATATTGTCGGCTTCTTGTTGCCAATTGCCGTAAGGCCTAAGAGTAAACTCATTTCTAAACTTTTCTATAACATCTGTGGAATTATACTGATGACTATTACAATACATAATTATACTCTCGTTTCCCAAATAATGCTTATTATAATAAGCATAATCATATAGTGAAACTGTAGTTCCTCTTTCACATAATTGATTGTCGTGAAAGGCAATCTTAATCTTCTTTTTCATATCCATAATATATGTTAGTAATATCTGATATGTTTATATAGAATCTTTTTGTATAATTATAAATAGAAAATAGCTGTAAAATAATATAAAAGAATATATGCGCAAGCTTATAATAGTAATAGACTCGGGAATAGGAGGAAAAGATTTCATGAAAAAACTAAAAGAATGTAAATATAAATGTAAATTTGTAAAACCATTTGATTCTGTTGTAGTTAAAAATGATAAAAATTATGTCCGTTATAATATAATAAAATTACTACGGACTTATTCGCATACCAAAGTACAATCAATAATCATAGCGTGTCATAGTATATCATCGTGTATTATAGATATTATCATTAAAAACAAATTTAAAATTAATAATATTCCCATCTATGAACCCATAATACCAATGTGTTTTTATATTTCACAACATAATAAATATAGAAATATTTTAATTCTATCTACTCTTTTAACACGACGAATACAATGTCATTATCATTTATTGAAATCAAATAGTCGTGTCATAAAATATTTAACATTTCCAAGATTAGCAAAAGAACTCGAATTGGGTATGAGTTATAATAAATCTCTTGAAAGATTACAAAAAGCAAAAAAATTTATTGAAAAATGTGATTGTATAATATTAGGATGCACGCATTATAATATAATTAAAAAAGAGATATCACAAGAAGTAAGGAATAAATATAATTTCAAAGGTGATATATTGGACTCTAATGAAATCTTGCGAACCTCTTTATAAAATCAAAAAATATAGATATTCTTGTGTCTCAAGAATTGCTATGTTAATCTAAGTATTTTTAAATATCCTCGACAATAGCCCACTCCGTGTCCTACAATTTAATATTATACATAGTAGAATATCTATATTATTTTATGGAAAAACAAGTTATTACCCTTGACAGGTTTCTCTCTATCTGGATTTTCCTTTATACTATCCTTTATTTATTTGGAATAGTTCCATTTAATCCTGTTATTCTTATTGCTATCGCTCTTTCCTTCTTCTTTATCTCTCTATTTATCATTATCCCTCGCTTGAATGAAAAATCACTTCTTACCTATTATATATCCATAAATACCCTCGCTAAAATAATCCCTTTTCTTCTTATTATTACTCGTCTAATAACTTTTCCAGATATCATCTTCTCTATTATCTTTATCCTCTTCTATCTCATTTATATGCATATTCTTAATGTTAATATCTTATCTATTTATACTGATTATATTGAATTCATTATTGACAGCGAAACAGCAAATGATGGTGCTATTTATCATTATTTTAATAAACTTTATTATAAAAATACTTAAAATATACTTTATTTTTCATTTTAATTTTACATTTTTAGAAAATTCTAGTTTTTTTAAGTCTCAATAAAGGTATTACAAATAGCCTCTAAATAGCCTCCCAATAGCCTCCCAATAGCCTCTTAATAGCCTCTTAATAGTCTCTTAATAGTCTCTCAATAGCCTCTCAATATTTATTAAAAATACTTAGATTAATCTAGAATAACAGAGCATTTCTTGAGACACTGGATTTTTAAAATTTTTTCATTTTTAAATTTGAGTAGTAGAGCGTATCTTTTGATTTATTTTATAATTTCTAAAAAACTTTTGAAATTTTAGAAAAAACAGAAAGATGTACTCAAATTTTATTTTTCAACTTTTTGAAATTTTTAGTGTCTTTTTAGGACATCATAATGATAATATAAATATCTTTATTTCTCTTAATACCTTTCCATTTTGTTTTATAAAATCTATAGATAGCCTCTCAATAGCCTCTTAATAGTCTCTCGATAGTCTCTCAATAGCCTCTTAATATTTATTAAAAATACTTAGATTAATCTAGAATAACAGAGCATTTCTTGAGACACTGGATTTTTAAAATTTTTTCAATTTTAAATTTGAGTACATCTCTTGATTTATTTTGTAATTTCTAAAAAACTTTTGAAATTTTAGAAAAAACAGAAAGATGTACTCAAATTTTATTTTTCAACTTTTTGAAATTTTTAGTGTTTTTTTAGGACATCATAATGATAATATAAATATCTTTATTTCTCTTAATACCTTTCCATTTTGTTTTATAAAATCTATAGATAGCCTCTTAATAGCCTCTTAATAGCCTCTTAATAGCCTCTTAATAGCCTCTCGATAGTCTCTTAATAGTCTCTCAATAGCCTCTTAATAGTCTCTTAATAGTCTCTCAATAGCCTCTTAATATTTATTAAAAATACTTAGATTAATCTAGAATAACAGAGCATTTATTGAGACACTTAAAAAATAATAATATTCTAGTGTCTCAAGAACTGCTAAGAATCTTCTTAGTATTTTTTCTATAACCTCGACAATAGCTTGCTGAGCCTCTCAAAACACTTCATCCAACTTCACCCACTATAAAACCGTGTTAGAGGCAGTTTCATCCGCTCTATATTCATCTACCTTTATTATTTTTGCCCTTAATTCATTTGCCCTATTCATATTTAGATCATCGTGATAGTTCCCTTTTTTACTAAGTCTATCAACATTATAGCATATCTCAAAGCCATCGCTAATTTGTCTTATTCTATCATCTTCATTCTCAGATATATATACATTTTCTGTTAATACCTTTCTCAATTCCGTAGGTGTCGTTATAGCATTTGAAATAACTGTTGTTAGTTTATCATCATTTGGCATATATTGCTTTCCCAAAGGATATGTTATAAACTTTAGAAGCCCGCCTATAATTTTTATAGGAAAGTTGGCAGATATCCCATTTATATTTTTTTCTATATTACAATAATAATCATTTAGCGAATAATTTAGTATTTTATCAATATCTTTGACATCCTTGTTTTGCTTGTAATACCATAGACAAGCATAAGACATATAAATATCCGCTAAGATATCAGCATATCTTCCTGATATATATTCTGCCGTTTTTATCTTTCCACCCATCAGCAATCCAATATTAGCAGCAAAGGCAAAGTTGGCAACTTGTCTATTCAAATGATTTTCATGATATTGTGAAATAGCTTCTTGTGTAGCTCCTGACGGATTTCTATATATTTTTAGATATATTCCATAATATACTGATTTAACCAAGTTATTCAAGGTATGATAAATAATTTTATTAAAGTGTTCTCCAAAGGCCTTCTTATCATTATTCTCTATGCTTGTAATGATATTTAGCAAATGCGGATGCGAGCGATTCAATCCTTGTCCAAATATTATTAGAGAACGTGTAAGTGTATTAGAACCCTCTACTGTTATAGCTACTGGCGTTGCTACATAACTGGATGCCAGAAAGTTCATAGAACCTTTACATATTCCCGCGCCTCCCAATATATCCATGCCATTATTTACAGCTATGCGCCCATATTCCGTAAATTTATATTTCATAATTGCTGATATTACAGGAGGCTTCTCGTTATTTGCCAAAATAGCATTAAACAGCGATTGAGCTGCTATCATTTTATAATTAATTCCAGCAATTATAGCAAGTTTCTCTTTAATTCCTTCCATCTCCGCAATAGGTATATTGAATTGCTTTCTTATTCTCGCGTATCCTCCTACACCAAATGTACATAGCTTAGCAGTAGCAACAGACATAGCGGGGAGCGAGATGCCTCTTCCTTCTCCGAGAGATTCCATAAGCATCTTCCAACCCATCCCACATCTCTCTTCTCCTCCAATAACACAAGACATAGGCACGAATATATTCTCGCCTCTTATAGTTCCATTCATAAACCCAATATTCAAGGGATTGTGGCGATTTCCTATGTCAATTCCCTCGTATTTCTCCTTTTCCAATAAAACTACTGTAATCCCTTCTTTGCCCTTTGTAAGCAGTTTATTAGGGTCGCTGAGTTTAAACGCTAGACCTATCAATGATGCCACAGGCGCGAGAGTTATATATCTTTTTGAGAATGTCATTCGTATCCCTAATATCCCATTTTCCTCTACTACAATTCCTTTATCATTCATAGCGGCTGCGTCAGACCCAGATGTCTCGGTAGTTAAACCAAAGCAAGGAATATGAGTACCATCTGCCAATTTAGGCAAATAGTAGTTTTTCTGTTCTTCTGTTCCATAATGATATAACAATTCACCGGGTCCCAATGAATTAGGTACCATTACAGATACGGCGGTCGCAATATTACGCCCAGCAATCTTTTCAACAATCAAAGAATGTGCGTGAGGACTGAATCCTTTTCCATTAAATTGCTTTGGTATTACTAATCCCATAAAGTTATTTCGCTTGATATATTCCCAAGTCTCAGGTGATAGATTCTGTCTCTTTTCTATTTCGTGATTATCTATCATATCGCACAGCTTATTTGTTTCATTATTCAAAAAGCTTAGCTCATCGCCTCTAAGTGATATATTGTATTTAGAAACTATACTAGATATATCCACGCGACCCGCAAAAATATCTCCTTCTATTGAAACGCTCCCTGAGTTTAATGCTGCCTTTTCAGTCTCTGATATCTTAGGCAATATCCTCTTTATAATGTTATAAGCATACCCAGAAATAACCCTGTTGACAATCATTCTCCTTTATACACTTAATTATTTAATTATTATAATTTTTATATATGTGTGTATACGGAGTATTTATTATAATATATAGCGACATAGTTGCGACATTACCAGTAATAGTTTCTCTTTATTGCTAATTGGTTTTAATTTCTTAGATATGTAAGTTTCGCCAAAAAGTCTATGCTCTATCTGTGATAATATACAATAATTATTATTCAACAACCACGATATATATACTGCAACTGCTATATGAGTATTATAGGGCGAATAAGGATATATCGTATAGATGATAAACATATAATGAAATGAAAATGCGATATATTTCAATATCATTATCATAGTAATTTATTATAATATTGCCTATATTTCTTAGATATTTTAAGATGCCTTTTATTATATCTTGCTATAAATATAATTTTAAAATATTATTATTTATTTAGAATATTTAAAAATATATTATGGCGGATAGGATAATTAAAGATACTTATGATAGAGAACAATTGAACAAAGAAAGGTCTCGTAATAAAAAAGTAGAAGCTGCTTTTATGACTGCTATTGCTAAAGCAAGTACTGATTTTCAAAACTCATTAAGCGAGGCGGCGATGCGTACGCGACAACAAAATGCAATAAAAGAAAGTTTAAAAAAAGACAATAAACAAATACAAGCAGCACTAAAAAAAAGGAGGGAGGAAAGGAGTCTTAAACGGCAACAAAATTGGAAAAATAGGGGAGCTCTAAGTAAAAATGGCGTTTCAAGTAATGGAGGTTTTAGAAACAAAAAATATTCGATTCCTCAAAGTAAAGTAATTCTTGGTAAAATAAGGCGTATATATAAGATTGCTGGCTCTCGTAAAGAGTATATCAAATATAAAAAAGAGCTAATAGCAGTATCTGATTATAAGAAGCTTATGAAATTAATGTGATAATTTCTTAGATATTTTATACACCCTTGGATATCATATGGTGTTTAATGCTACTTGAATAGTTAATTAGTAATATTCCTAATAATATTAGAATAAAGCCGAGGAACTCTTCGCCTGTTATTGTCTCGCTCAAATACATATAGCCGAATATTAAAGTTAGAACAGGATATAGCGAGGTTAATATGGCAACTATGGCAATTGATTTGTCATTATTTACGATATATAAATATAGATATTTTGAAATAAATAATAAGATAGTTATAAAAAATATACCCATTATGATTGTGCTGTCATTCAGCAATATTGTAGCATCGTTGACAATATGTACATTATCATAATATAACATTAAAAATAGAGCGGCTAAAAATTGAATACCAGAACCTAGTATGATAAATGAAAGGATATTTATCTTTCTCAATAAATATTTTTCAAATATCGGTGAAAGACCCCATATTACATTCACAAATAAATAATATAATAACAGCATTATACTATATATAAACATAGAATATATTATATTATCTGTAATCAAATATGAATAATCATAATAAACTTATAGCATCTCAATATAATATTATATCAAAAGTATTTGATAATTCTCGTGTAAGAATATGGAACAATGTCAAGCAATTTTTGCTTGAATCTAATACCGCTAATACTGCTAATACTGCTAATACTTTGTTAGATTGTGGGTGTGGTAATGGTAAAAATATGATATATGCGCAATCTCTTGGATATCATAGTGAAGGCTTTGATATCTCTAACAATTTATTGGACATCTGTAAAAATAAAGGACTCGAAGTATATTATCAAGATGTATTAAATTTCAAAGCTAATAAAAAATATAACAAGATTATTTCAATAGCTGTCTTACATCATCTACAAACATTTGAAGAACAAATCGCAGCCATCAAGATTTTATGCGATTGTCTTGATAATAATGGTAAGCTCCTTGTTTCTTTTTGGTCAAAAGAAAAAACATTAGAAGACATTAAAGAATATTGTCATAACCCCGAGCTCGCAGTTCCTAATGTAAGAAATAAGAGCGATAGCAGAGATTTTGTCACAGGTCCTAATTATGTTACTTGGAAGCTTGATAGAGAAAATATTATTCAACGATTCTATTATATTCATGATTACAAAAGTATTCAAGAATTGGCAAAAAATATCAATGTTAAATATACGATATCGTGGGAACAACAAAATTGGTTCATTCTATTTACAAAAAATATATAAGGAATATCTGTCATATATATATGTGGCTCTCATAGCTCAGTCGGTAGAGCGCTTGGCTTTTAACCAAGTGGTCGCGGGTTCGAGCCCCGCTGAGGGTGCCATAATTTATTTTTACAATATATATGTATCTACTACTAACATATCTATTTTGGTGATGCTGCTGCTTATGCTGATGTCGCCGAATAATACTTAGAACTCGCAGAAGACTTGGATTTTGCTGAATAATATTTGGAAGACGAAGCTGACGCTGAAGGAGATTGCGACGATTTTTTAGGAGCCCGCCTTGGCGGTATTACGGTTAAATCTGTTACGGTTATTTTCTTAGCCATCGTTTCGTCTGGGCATATTATATTGTTTTTGTAATAGTTTATTGAGTGCCTGGCATAATCTATATAATATTTTGTGTTAAATGGCAAGAGTATCTCGTCTTCTTCTTCGTATCCACTGATATTATCTATTAATATTGCTTTACATCCGGCAGATAATTTGACACGCATTATACAGCATTTTAAACTGGCGTATCCTATGGCAACTTTGGGATTTAGCGTGTGGCTGGATAATGTTTTGGTTATATGTACTCCGCGAGTAGAGTTCTTTAGATAATAGTCGTCATTTGAGCCTCTATAAATTACAAGTGTTTTCTTGACACTGGGGCATTTTTCAAATATTTTATTGATATCGCGAATGTATATTAGTAATATCTTGCTCCAATCAAATGTATTATATTCGGCCTTTATATAATCTTCCAAATCAAGTCGTGATAATTTAGAGAGTTCGGCATTTTTATTGTATAAATATTCTTTAATTTGATAATAAAATAGGATATAATCTCTATTAGATTTAAATTGCCCCTTATTTACTACAAGAGCAGATTTTCTCTCTATATCATATCCTACATCATCAATATCCTTATCGATTACAAAGCCATTTCTAATAAAATAATTAGCTATTATATCGCCGTCGTGTGTATGGCATCTTAATGTGTATATTTCTTCAGGACTCATAGCTCTAATAAACTTATTCTGTTCTTCTATCCATTCAGCATAATCATCTGGATTCGTTGATACATATAACTCATTTATGAACTTTTTATTATATTTATTGCGAAAAGCTTCAAATTTAATTGTAAAATCCTTGAATATAATCTGGTCGGGCTTGTTGTGACTATCTGATAATATATGTTTATCTATCTTAAATGTATTATAAGATATCTTGATTTTGTCGCTTTCAAATTGCTTAGAGAGAGCCATATATTTTTTGTAATATTCGCATAATAATTCGTGCTCTGAATCCATATAGATATCTTTATTACGCTCTATATTTCTTCGTGCCCTATACAATCCTTCCAAAAGCGATGCCTTAATATTAGCAGATATCTTGCTATTCTGTTTATTCATTGAAGCCTGCGATGCCATTATATTGTATCGTATATTTAATAATAGAGAACATAATAATGCTAAAATATTACTTAAAACAATGGCGAATTATATTATATGCTATGATAAAAATATGATAAAATATGAATATTATGAAAATAAAAACTGTTATATCAATTTTAATTGCGTAAAAGGATATGAATATGAGCTATATGTCAAGAAGAAGCTTAGGGATTACTATGATATTGTCGAAATATATATGTGGGAAGAAGTTCCTGACGAATTATTGATAATTTCTGGAATAATACAAAGTGATGACCTTGATATTGTGAGGAAAAAATATAGGAGGAATAAATATAAGAGAAACTCAAATATACTTTTGGATACGGGAATAGATATTGTTTTTACTACAATAGACAATCATATATATCTCGTTCAATGTAAAGCATATAACTCTATAATATCTCAAAAACACTTATCGGGATTCTTTAGAATATTATTAGACACCTATATAATCGATAAAAATAAAGATATTATAAGAGGTCTCATAGTTCATACGAGCGAAATCTCGGAAATTATTAAGGAAAGTTATTGTTATAAAGAAAAAATTATAAGTGAGCTTTATTTACCGTTTAATATTTCCGCTTCACTTACTTCGAGAAAAAAAATTATATTCTCTAAAAATATTAACATATTTAGTAAATTAAATATATTTAATATAATTTATATGCTTAATATTAACTGTATCATACTATATATCTTTAACCTATATCTCAATAAATAAAAATATATTAGTGGAATTAAAATGTTCTAATTTTATATTTTTTAGATAAAAATTGACACTTAAACAAACCAATAATATTACTGTCTCAGTCAAAACCAACGCTAAAGCCTCAAAAGCTAAAGCGTATCGCACACCAAATCGTAAAGCGTCTTACAAGTAGCCTATCAAACTTCTAAAGCCTTTTCTAAGTTTTATCAAGAAACTCTTTCAGAAGAATGTCGGCTGCCGCTGCTCAGACTTTCGCGGTGATTTTCAAGGAACGTATGATGAATATGCCCGACGAGCTTGATGCTAAGAAGGATATTGATGAGTATTCCAAGAAGATTACTAAGGAAATCAAGGAAGAAGTCAAGAATAACAAGGTTGAAAAAGCTGAAAAGAAGAAGGATGACAAGAAAAAGAAGAAAAACAATCTGGATGAGGATGGCAACGAGAAGCCTAAGAGACCTCTCACTAAGTATCAGCAGTATATCAAGGATAATCAGCAAAGGATTCGTGAGGAGTTTCCTGACCTCTCAAACACTGAAAGGTTCTCTAAGTTGGCGGAGGAGTGGAAGGCTTACAAGGCGACTCTTGAAGACGCTGGCGACGCGGGTGGAGAGGCTGGAGAAGATGCTGGTGATGAGGCTGGCGACGCTGGCGACGCTGGCGACACCGGCGAGGCTACGGATACAGAGATTACTAATGTGTCCGAAGATGACGAGGAGAAGCCTAAGAAGCCTAAGAAAGAACCGAAAGCAGCTAAGAAGCCTAAGAAGGAGGCTAAGGTAAAGACCGGGGCTGATGAGTAAAAAATAAATATGAGAGTTATATGATTGATATAATTATGTGTATGTATATTTTTATATTTTATTTCTTGGTTTTGGTTTTTGGCATAGCTTTTTGTTGGACTGTCTTGGATTTTACTTTTTCTTTGGCTTTGGCTTTGGCTTTGGCTTTGGCTTTGGCTTTGGCTTTTTGTTTCATTAGATCCTTATAGTCTGATATGTGGAGTAATTCTCCCTTATATTTTACATATTCCTTGCGAGAATCTGGCATTTTATAAATTTTCATTTGTTTCCCAAAAATCTCCTTATATATACTTTGCTTCTTTTGAGATACAACAGGTTTTTTAGAGACCTTTTTGCTTTTGTTTTTTGATTTTCGTTTTCCACCTCCTTGGTCTGCTGTTTTGCGGGTGGTTCTCTTTAAATCTTCCCTTATCTTATTACGTTGATATCGCTTTCGCTTTATTATACGCTTTACTTTTAATACTTTATATGTAGTATCAATATATTTATTGCAATTTATTGTAATTCTTTTTAAATTTTCAATATAAGTTTTGGCATCAGCTTCATTACTTGCGTTATCAATTATTAATTGTATTATATCGTTATATGCTAATATATACTCAAATTTAAATAGGGAGTATGATACAATACAGGGAAATAGATTTAAATTATATGTATTTTTCTCTCGCTCTCCCTCTCGCACTTTCTCTTGCTCTCCCTCTCGCTCTCCCTCTCGCTCTTCCTCTTGCTCTTCCTCTTGCTCTTCCTCTTGCTCTTCCTCTTGCTCTTCCTCTTGCTCTTCCTCTTGCTCTTCCTCTTGCTCTTCCTCTTGCTCTTCCTCTTGCTCTTCCTC
>JACCDZ011447821.1_pt1 | contig 26934 bp, 26 predicted proteins | sample 7449551 | NCBI WGS metagenome assembly JACCDZ01 (sample SAMN15323452, study PRJNA562643) | freshwater metagenome | isolation source: river surface water | place: USA:Blue River Watershed | collected 2017-08-18 | reverse complement strand
GCCAGAGTTCCCCTCGTTTTGGGAGTGATAAATAAAAAAAATAGCGAGGCTTTAGCTGAATTATTTCGAAAAATTTATGACGATGCGTTTTTGAAAAAAAACATCATTGCCATTCAAATTATGCCTAATGGTAGCTTAAAAATGTTGAATAGAAATTTTGATTTTCAAATTGATTTTGGTGGAACCATCAATGTGGATCGAAAAATTAGAAATTATAAAGCATTTTTTCAAAAGGCAATTGTAGATAGTTCATTGTATAAATATAAAAAAATTGATCTTCGTTTTACGGAACAAGTAGTTTGCACAAAATAAGAGGTAATGGAAAAAGAGAATATTGCAGTAGGACTAGACATTGGGACAACTAAAATTGTCGCTATGATAGGCAAAAAAAATGAGTACGGTAAACTAGAAATTTTGGGTGTTGGAAAATCCAAAAGTTTAGGTGTGGCTAGAGGTGTTGTGAATAATATCACACAGACAATTCAATCTATCCAACATGCGGTACAAGAAGCTGAAAATAACTCAGGTTATAAAATAAAAGATTGTGTAGTAGGTATTGCGGGTCAACACATTCGTAGTATTCAACATACCGATTACATTAGCCGAAGCAATCCCGAAGAAGTAATCGGAGGGAATGATATTCAATTGTTGATTGATCAAGTAAATAAATTAGCAATGCTTCCTGGGGAAGAAATTATTCATGTACTTCCACAAGAATTCAAAATCGATGGACAATCAGAGATTAAAGAACCTATTGGAATGTATGGCGGACGTTTAGAGTCAAGTTTTCACGTAGTAGTGGGGCAGGCTTCGTCAATCAGAAACGTGGGCCGTTGTATTCACGATTCTGGAATTGAATTATCTGGTTTGACATTGGAACCATTGGCTTCATCAGATGCAGTTTTGAGCCAAGAAGAAAAAGAAGCAGGTGTTGCCTTGATTGATATTGGTGGTGGAACAACGGATTTGGCTATTTTCAAAGATGGTATTATTCGTCACACCGCGGTAATTCCATTCGGAGGAAATGTAATTACAGAGGATATCAAAGAAGGTTGTTCGATTATTGAAAAACAAGCCGAATTATTGAAAGTAAAATTTGGTTCAGCTTGGCCAGGAGAAAATAGAGAAAATGAAATTGTTTCAATTCCAGGATTGAGAGGAAGAGAGCCAAAAGAAATTTCGTTAAAGAATTTGTCTAAAATAATTCACGCTCGTGTAGTGGAGATTATTGAACAAGTTTTTGTCGAAATCAAAGCCTACGGTCATGAAGACCCAAGAAAAAAATTAATCGCAGGAATTGTTCTTACAGGTGGAGGATCACAATTGCAACACATCAAGCAATTAGTTGAATACATCACAGGAATGGATACAAGAATTGGTTATCCAAACGAACACTTAGCAGGGAATTCAAGTGAAGAAATCTCAAGTCCCTTATATGCAACTGCCGTTGGTTTAGTGATGAATAGCATCGAAAACAAAACACAGAGTGCTGTTAAAATAAATCAACAGACAGAAGCCCCAAGTATGCCTGTTTACAAAGCTCCAGAAGTGGTAGCTGAGGTTGAAGTACAAGACGAAACGGTTTCAGATATACCGTCTACTGTAGAAGGATCAAAAGATAAATCTACGGGTACTCAAATTAGAGAATCATTTTTTGATAAGTACGTTACTAAAATCAAGGATTTCTTAGACAATGCAGAATAGAGGCCTAGCCTTAGACAATATTAAATTAATAACAAATAGCAAAAACCAAATAAAATGATGAGCAACTCAGAATTTGGAAGTATTTCATTTGATTTACCAAAGAACCAATCAAATGTAATCAAAGTAATTGGCGTTGGAGGCGGCGGGAGCAACGCCATCAACCATATGTTCAAACAAGGAATCAAAGGGGTAGATTTTATTGTTTGTAATACAGATTCACAAGCCTTACAAAATAGTGCTGTGCCTAACAAAATTCAGTTGGGTGTACATTTAACGGAAGGATTGGGAGCTGGAGCAAATCCAGATGTAGGACAACAATCCGCTATTGAAAGTATTGCCGATATTGAAACCATGTTGGATCAAAATACTAAAATGGTATTTATCACAGCTGGTATGGGAGGTGGTACCGGAACTGGTGCTGCGCCTGTAATTGCTCAATTGGCTAAAGAACGTAACATTCTTACGGTTGGTATCGTGACACTTCCTTTTGTTTTTGAAGGTAAAGTACGTCAAGAACAAGCCTTAATTGGAATTGAAAAATTACGCAAACAAGTTGATTCGCTAATTGTTATTAATAACAACAAATTGAGAGAAGTGTACGGAAACTTAGGTTTCAAAGCTGGTTTCTCAAAAGCGGACGAAGTATTGGCAACTGCCTCAAGAGGTATTGCTGAAGTAATTACACACCACTACACTCAAAATATCGATTTACGTGATGCTAAAACGGTATTGTCTGATAGTGGAACAGCTATTATGGGTTCTGCAATAGCTGAAGGTGAAACTAGAGCGAAAGATGCTATTATTTCTGCTTTGGATTCTCCATTATTGAATGACAACAAAATAACAGGTGCCAAAAACGTATTGTTGCTTATCGTTTCTGGAACTAACGAAATTACTTTGGATGAAATTGGTGAAATCAATGACCATATTCAATCAGAAGCTGGTTTCAATGCGAATATTATCATGGGAGTTGGTGAAGACGAAACTCTTGGTGATGCTATCGCAGTAACTGTTATTGCTACAGGTTTTGACTTGGAGCAACAAAACGAAATCGTGAATTCTGAGCCAAAAAAGATCATCCACGCTTTAGAGGATGAGCAAAAAATCACGCATAATTTATCTAACACTCCAGTTCCTGCATTTGATTTGAATACAGAAACTCCAGTAGCTAGTGAAGAAAGAATTGTTTTTGAATTATTGGAAGAAGAAGATTCAGTTGCAGAGGTAGTAGCTGAGCCAGTAGTTGCTGCTTACGAACCAATAACTAATGAAAATGATTTAATCGTAATGTCTGAATTTATCAAAAATTTAGATGTGACTTTCGAAATCGTTTCGCCAATCAACGATATTGATTTTACATTCACAACGCCTGAGGCACACGCTATCGAAACAGCACAGCCAAAAGCCGTTCAAATAGAAGAGCAAGCAACTTTCTCATTCGATATGCCTTTGTTTAAATCAGAGCCAGTGGTAGAAGAAAATAAAGTAGTTTTTGAATTGACAAACAACGAAATCAACGATATCAATGTTGTTGAACCCATTCAATTTGTACCTGTTACTGAAGTAGCTGAAAACGGAGTAATTCGTCACTCGTTAGAAGAGTACATGGAAGTGGAACATGATTTTGTAGCAACTAAAACTATTGAAAAAGTGGCTGAAGTTGTTCCAGAAGAGTTGAATATCACCATGAAAAAAATGGATGAGTCAACTATTGCTGCAAATGAGTTTGAGTCAATTTCTCCAATGGAAATGACCATAGAAGAAACTTTACGCGCGCGTGCTGATGAAAGAAGAAGAAAGTTGAAAGATTTCAATTATAAGTTTCACAACAACGTGTCTAAAATTGACGAGTACGAGAAAGAACCAGCTTATAAAAGATTTGGAGTAGAGCTTTCTACTAATCAATCGAATTCAAATAATTCTAGGATATCAGTAGGAACAGACAGCAATAACGATTTGCAGTTGCGTTCTAACAACTCGTATTTACATGATAATGTAGATTAACGATTTCTACTAACCAAAAACCAATCTAACCCGAAAGTCAAACGATTTTCGGGTTATTTTTATCCATTCAGCTTAAGAGTCAATCTTTTGTTAGTTCGGGTAAATTGTTCTAAATTTGCGAGCCTTAGTCCAGCTGTAGTTGCAAGCTTTTTCTCGAAAATGCTTTTTTCTAAGGAGGTAAAAGAGCTTCTAAAGTCGCTTTTTAACTCCAAGAAAAAAACACATTTTCTCCAAAAAAGGCTTTTCTCTTCCATCTGGGGCAAACAACAAACACACTTAAAAAATAGAAAATATGAGTTTAGCCGTACACATCATGGACGAAATTAAAAACGCCATGAGAGCCAAAGATACCGTAGCATTAGAATCATTGCGTGCAGTAAAATCTGCTTTGCTTTTAGCGCAAACTGAAACGGGTGCCAAAGAAGAAATTAGTGCTGAGGAAGAAATTAAATTGTTGCAACGTTTGGTCAAACAACGTAAAGATAGCGCCAATATCTATACTGAACAAGGACGCCCTGATTTAGCTGAACCAGAATTATTACAAGCAGCTGTAATTGAGAAATTCTTACCAGTTCAATTATCAGAAGCGGAAGTAGAAGCTGTTGTAGCTAAAATTATTGCAGATAATGGTGCATCAGGAATGGCAGCTATGGGAAAAGTAATGGGATTGGCTTCTGCCGAATTAGCTGGAAAAGCCGATGGTAAAACCATCTCGACTATCGTAAAAAAATTATTGTCTTAATTTAGTAAATCGACCCGAGGCGAAGCCGAATGGATCGAAGCTAAATCATAAATCGTACATCTTACATCGTATATCGCACATCGTAGATCGTAAATAACCCGACCGCGTAGTTCAACTGGATAGAATATCAGATTTCGGCTCTGAGGGTTGCAGGTTCGAACCCTGCCGTGGTCACAAAACCTACTGTTATGCAGTAGGTTTTTTTGTTTATGTTATTCATATTCCCTTCACTTTTACATTTGTTACTGACTAGCCACTACATCTAGTTTACTTTTTCTTCATTAATTAGAAAATTAGTATTTTAAACTACATTTCATTAGTTTTATCGTACTTTTATATTTCAAAAATTTATCCTAATGCACCAATCTATCAAAAAAATATTTTCTTCATTCTCAAGCTCGTTAGTCGATGACATCGAAAGGAATTCTGTAATTCAAGAATTTAAAGCAGGCGATATCATAATGCGAACAGGTCAGTATATTAAGAATACCGTATTGGTTTTAAATGGGAGTATCAAAGTTTATCGGGAAGGCGAAGATGGAGGAGAGTTTTTTATGTACTATTTACAATCTGGACAGGCGTGTGCAATTTCTATGATTTGTGCTACGAAAAATGAACAGAGCAAGATTATGGCAAAAGTGGTAGAAGATGTTGAATTGGTTATGGTTCCTTTGTCATTAATGGATAAGTGGATGATGCAACACCGAAGCTGGTACGAATTTGTGATTGGTACTTACAGAAGTCGTTTTGAAGAAGTATTAGAAGTAGTTGATAGTATAGCGTTTAGAGCTATGGATGAACGTTTGGAATTTTATTTAAAGCGACATAAAGATGCTTGCGGTTGTTTAGATTTGAAATTATCACATCAAGAAATTGCTGACGAATTGAACACATCAAGAGAAGTGATTTCTCGATTACTCAAAAAATTAGAACAGCGTGGTACACTAAAATTGCACCGAAATCACATCGAGCTTTTAAAATAAAGTCCCTATGTGATAAAAGTTACAGATTGTGAAATTAAAACGGCCAATATTTGCAGTATAAAATTTTACAATTATGGAATATATTGGTTATTTTGCATCAATACTTATTGGTGTTGCGTTAGGGCTAATAGGTGGTGGTGGTTCAATTTTAACTGTCCCAGTTTTAGTTTATTTGTTTGCTATCGAGCCTGTTGTAGCAACTTCTTACTCATTATTTATTGTTGGTTTAACTAGCGGTATTGGTTCTTTTGGTTATTTCAAAAAAGGTTTAGTCAATATTAAAACAGCTATAGTTTTTGGTATTCCATCAATTATTGCAGTTTTTACAACTCGTGCTTTAATTGTTCCTGCAATACCAAAAGAAGTTTTTACTATAGGTGAATTTGTTGTTACCAAAAGTATTTTAATGATGCTACTTTTTGCAGTTTTAATGATTGCAGCTTCCTATAGCATGATCAAGAAAGATAATAAAACAGCGAGTGACGAAAACGGAGAGCAAAAATTCAATTATCCATTAATTCTTATTGAAGGTGCAGTTGTTGGTATACTTACAGGATTAGTTGGTGCTGGTGGCGGATTTTTAATTATTCCTGCATTAGTGATTTTAAGTAAATTACCGATGAAAGAAGCTGTTGGAACCTCATTAGTTATTATTGCAGCAAAATCATTGATTGGATTTTTTGGTGAAGGTGAAGCAACTGCAATCGATTGGCAATTTCTAATTACAATTTCTGCTTTTGCAATTATCGGTATATTTATCGGAACTGCATTGTCTAAAAAAATAGATGGAGCAAAACTAAAACCTGCCTTTGGTTGGTTTGTTTTGGTGATGGGTATTTATATCATAACCAAAGAGTTGTTTTTCCCTAATTAGAAAAGTTGCGTGACAATAGTTTCAGTTTTATAAATTTTTAATTATTATTGTTAAATGTTTTAATTATTAAATAACATACATAAAATGGCAAATCATTATCAAATACTTATTATCGGCGGAGGAAATGCAGGACTTTCTGTAGCTTCGCAATTACTTCGCAAAAGAAGTAGTCTTACAATTGCAATTGTAGATCCTTCCGAAAAACATTATTATCAACCAGCTTGGACACTTGTTGGTGCTGGAATTTTTGACGTAAACAAAACAGTTCGAAATGAAAAAGATTTTATTCCAAAAAATACTACTTGGATAAAAGAAGCTGTTTCAGAATTTGAACCAACAGCTAACAAAGTAATATGCGCATCGGGTACCGAAATAACATATGATTATATGATTGTATGTCCAGGAATTCAACTCGATTGGAATAAAATAAAAGGGCTTAAAGAAACATTAGGCAAAAACAATGTTAGTAGCAATTATGATTTTAATTCGGCTCCATATACTTGGGAAATGATTAAAAATTTCAAAGGTGGAACTGCAGTATTTACAAATCCATCAACACCAATAAAATGCGGTGGCGCACCTCATAAAATAATGTATTTGGCTGTTGATTATTGGCGTAAAAAAGGAATTCTTGATAAATGTGATATACATTATGTGTCAGGAGCTACTGTTATTTTTGGTGTTCCAGAATATAAAGCTACACTAGAAAAAGTGTTACTAAACGGAAACATCAAAGTACATTATAGTGCCAACACAATTGCAATTGATGGCAATACCAAAACAATAGAATTTGAAACTAAAAATACGGAGTTCGTTAAACAAAGTCTTTCAAAATCTGCCGCAGCTTGTTACAGTATTGCAGAAGGTAACGATACTGATTCAGTAAGTAGAGTTACTATGAATTTTGATTTGTGCCATTCGGTTCCACCACAATCTGCACCAGATTTTATTAAGAATAGTCCTTTACGAGACCAAGCTAATGCGCTAGGCTATGTTGAAATTGATAAAAACACAATGCAACATTCACGTTTCCCGAATGTTTTCGCTTTAGGAGATTGTACGAATGCACCTTGTAGTAAAACAGGCGCAGCAATTCGTAAACAAGCGCCAGTTGTTGTAACCAACTTATTAGAAGTAATGGATAAAAAAGCACTAACGGCAACATATGATGGTTACAGTGCATGTCCTATTCCTACTCAATATGGTAAGTTAATGTTGGCCGAATTTGATTATTCAAATAAGCCAAAAATGACTTTTCCTTTCGACCAAGCAAAACCACGTTGGACTATGTGGTTACTAAAAACCAAAGTTTTACCTTGGTTGTACTGGAACAAAATACTAAAAGGAACTGCTTAATATTTAGAGTTAATTTATGTGATATATCCCTTTCAATTTGAAAGGGATTTTTTTAAATAAGATATAGCACAGAATATCAAAAGCTTATTAAATAATTTTAATTAAAATAAAAGGATATGGACGTAGAAATTCTTGCTCGAATTCAATTTGCTTTTACCGTAGCATTTCATTATATCTATCCGCCATTAAGTATTGGTATTGGATTAATAATGGTTATTATGGAAAGTCTTTACCTAAAAACAGGTAAAAAAGAATATGAAATTTTAACACGCTTTTGGATTAAACTATTTGCCATTACTTTTGGTATTGGTGTAGCAACTGGTATCATAATGGAATTTGAATTTGGTACCAACTGGGCAGTTTATTCTCGATATGTAGGAGATATTTTTGGAAGTGCTTTGGCGGCTGAAGGTTTGTTTGCTTTTGGTTTAGAAAGTGCCTTTTTGGGTGTATTACTATTTGGTTGGCATAGAGTAAAACCTTGGGTTCATTTGGTTTCAACAATAGGTGTCTTTTTAGGTTCCATGTTTTCGGCTGTTTGGATTGTCGTGGCTAATTCTTGGCAACAAACTCCAGCGGGTTATCATATTGTTGGGGAAGGATTAAATGCTCGTGCAGAAGTTACCGATTTTTGGGCAATGGTTTTTAATCCGTCTAGTATGGATAGATTGGTGCATACTTGGCAAGGTTCTTTCTTAGCTGGTGCATTTTTGGTTTTAAGTGTTCACGCCTATTATTTACGAAAAGGGCGTTATACTGAAATATCTAAAAAGGCATTTAAAATTGCTTTAGTTGTAGCGACCGTTTTTTCATTATCTCAATTAGTATCTGGACATAGTTCTGCGGATGGCGTAGCTGTAAATCAACCAGCGAAATTAGCCGCAATGGAAGGTCATTTCGAAAAATCAGCTCCTGCCGATTTATACCTTTTGGGCTGGGTTGACAAAGAAAAACAAGAAGTCACCGGTATTGGTATCCCTGGCGGATTATCATTTTTAGTACATCAAGATTTCAAAGCGCCCATTACTGGATTGAATAGTTTTCCTGAAGAAGATAGACCAAGCCAAATTAATGCTGTATTTCAATTTTATCATATAATGATTGCTATCGGAATGCTACTTATTGGATTAACATTGTATGCAAGTTTTTTATGGTGGCGAGGAAAATTATTTGAAACTAAATGGTTATTATGGATATTTTCTTTTTCTGTAATTTTACCACAAATTGCCAATCAAGTGGGTTGGTTCGCAGCCGAAATGGGTAGACAGCCTTGGGTGGTTTATGGCCATTTAAGAACAAATGAAGCTTTTTCACAAGAAGTTTCGTCACATCAAATTGTGTTTTCGTTAATTATGTTTACAGTAGTTTATGCACTTCTATTAGTACTGTTTATTTATATGGTCAATAAAAAAATTAAACACGGTCCTTATGATGAACTTAGTGAACCCGTTAATTTTCAATCGTTATAAAAACCTTCAAAATCAATAATTATGGAATATTTTTTAGGGATAGATTATCCAACGTTATGGTATTTAGTAATCGGACTTTTATTTTCTGGTTATGCTATTCTCGAAGGTTTTGATTTTGGAGCTGGTGCTTGGCACTTGTTTTTTCAAAAGGATTTAAGCCGAAGAATTGCTATAAATGCAATTGCTCCAGTTTGGGATGCTAATCAAGTATGGCTGGTTATTGGCGGTGGCGCACTATTTGCTGGTTTTCCTGTAATGTATGCCACAATGTTATCGGCAATGTATGTGCCTTTTATGTTGTTTTTGATGTTTAATATACTTAGAGCTGCTGCTATAAAATTTAGAAGCGCCGAAGAAATGTTGTGGTGGAGAAAGACTTGGGATTTTGTATATAGTATTTCTAGTATTATGATTGCATTTTTATTAGGCGTTGTTCTTGGGAATATATTGCAGGGCTTTCCATTAGGAGAAAATTTCAGTTACCAAGGCGGGGTGTTTTTCTCTTTTTTAAATCCTTATGCAATAATGACGGGCTTAACTACCTTGGCTTTATTTATGACGCAAGGAGCTATTTACTTATTATTAAAAACCGAAGGAAGATTGCACGCTAGATTAACTTTTTTACTACGAAGAGCCATGATATTCTTCATAATCACTTTCGGAATAATGACGCTATACACCTTAGTTTTTATACCTAAAGTAACGGCAAATTTTAGAGAAAATCCTGTTTATTTTGTAGTGCCTCTATTGTCTTTTTTAGCCGTTGCAAATGTTCCTAGATTGGTTTCAAAAAAACGGTATATGCTAGCGTTGGTATTCTCATCTATAACAATGATGTTCCTGTTGATGCTTGTTGCAATTCAATTATACCCAACATTATTATTATCTACAATTGATCCCAAGTATAGTGTTACAATTTACAATGCAGCATCTTCGCAAAAATCATTAGGAATAATGCTAACTATTGTTGTAATCGGAACTCCATTACTGGCTGGGTATTTTTTCTTTTTATACAGTACGTTTAACGGAAAAGTAAAACTAGACGATACGAGTTATTAGTATAATAATTTTTTATTATCGAATATACAAATCCTATAGAAAATATTTATGTTAAGTGATAAATATCACAAACCATTACTTTTCTCTAATCTAAATTTGCAGTATTAATTAAAAATCTAAATAATATTACAATGGAAGAGAAAGTATTTTTAATGCCAAGAATTGGCGATATGGCTCCAGATTTTGAAGCTGTAACTACTACTGGAAAATTAAAATTTTCAGAATACAATAAAGGAAGTTGGGTTGTGTTTTTTTCACATCCTGCAGATTTCACTCCAGTATGCACAACAGAAATGAGTGGTTTTGCTAACGAAAATGAATTTTTTGCAAAACACAATACCAAACTAATGGGTTTAAGTATTGACAGTATTCACGCTCATATTGCTTGGGTAAATGCTGTGCACGAAAAAACAGGCGTATTATTTGAATTTCCAATAGTAGCTGATATTTCTATGGAAGTTTCTAAACTATACGGAATGTTACAACCTGGAGAAAGCGAAACTGCAGCCGTTAGAGCGGTTTTCATTATGGATCCAGAAGGAAAAGTACGTTTAATTATGTATTATCCACTTAATGTAGGTAGAAACATGGCAGAAATAAAAAGAGCTTTATTGGCACTTCAAGCTTCTGACGAACACAAAGTAGCTATGCCTTTAGATTGGCAACCTGGAGATAAAGTGATTGTTCCTGCTCCAAAAACAGTTGAAGCTTTAGCTGAAAGAAAAAGTAGTGATTTAGAAATGGTAGATTGGTATTTAGCTAAAAAATCTATATAATTAAATTTCAAAACTTGCACTTTAAACCATTCGTTTTACGAGTGGTTTTTTTTATGCTTAATAACAGCTAAAATCTTCAGGATTTTTCGCCTGTGACTTTAGTCACATACTATATTTACTGATAAAAAAGTTGTTTTCGTATGATAATTATCATGCTAAAAATAATAATTCACAGTTACTTTTGCCCAACTATCATTTAGAAAAACTCTAGTATTAATTTAAAAATAATAATTATGAAAATTGAACAAATTTATACAGGTTGTATTGCCCACGCTGCATACTATATTGAAAGTAATGGCGAAGCTGCCATTTTTGATCCATTACGAGAGGTACAACCATACATTGATCGAGCATTTATAGATAATGCAAAAATTAAATATGTATTTCTTACCCATTTTCATGCTGATTTTGTTTCTGGTCATTTAGATTTAGCTAACAAAACCAATGCTAAAATTGTATATGGCCCAACAGCTAAACCAGCTTATGAAATTATATCTGCCACTGACGGCCAAATTTTTGAAATTGGAAAATATAAAGTAAAAGTTATACATACTCCTGGTCATACTATGGAAAGTACAACCTATTTGCTTATCGATGAAAACGGAAAAGAACACGGCATAATTACTGGAGACACATTATTTATTGGTGATGTTGGTCGTCCCGATTTAGCGCAACATGTCGTTGCTGATTTAACGCAAGACAAGTTAGCACGTCATTTGTTTCGTTCTTTGCGTGAAAAAATAATGCCTTTGTCAGATGATTTGATTGTATATCCAAATCACGGCGCTGGTTCTGCTTGCGGTAAAATGATGAGCAAAGAAACTACTGATACACTTGGCAATCAAAAGAAAACCAACTATGCCTTAAATCCAAAAATGACAGAAGACGAATTCGTAACAGCTGTTTTAACAGGATTAACCAATCCGCCAGGTTATTTTCCGGCTAATGTTTTGATGAATATTAAAGGATATGAAAATTTAGATGCAGTTCTTAAAAAAGCCAAATCGCCACTAAATCCAACAGAATTTGAGGTCGTTGCAAACGAAACTAGAGCTTTAATACTTGATACTCGTGAGGCTTCTGAATTTGCAAAGGGATTTATACCAAACAGTATCAATATTGGTTTAGACGGAAGTTTTGCAATGTGGGTTGGTGAAATGATTTCCGATATCAAACAAGAAATTCTTTTAGTAACTGAAGAAGGAAAAGAAGAAGAAAGTATGATTCGATTGTCTAGAATTGGATACGATCATACCATTGGTTATTTAAATGGAGGTATAGATACTTGGAAAAAAGAAGGGTTTGAATTAGATACAGTAAGCCGAATTTCTGCTAAAGAATTAGAGGAAACAATAGATTTTACTGAAACACTAATTTTTGATGTGAGAAAGAAAAGTGAATATTTATCAGAACATTTAATTGATGCAGTAAATGTGCCGTTAAACGAAATTAATAATCATTTAGCTGAATTTCCAAAAGATAAAAAATTTGTTTTGCATTGTGCTGGTGGATATCGCTCTATGATTGCTGCATCCATTTTAAAGCAACGCGGTTGGGATAATTTTGTAGATGTGATTGGAGGATTTACAGAAATTAAAAACACCAATCTTTTAAAAACGGATTATGTTTGCCCAACAACATTGTTATAAATAAAGTAGTTGTTTATATTCTGAAAGAGATTGTTTCAAAAAAACAATCTCTTTTTTTGTTATGTGATTTAAGTTACAAATTTCACAAAATTCGCACACTACTTTTGAAAATATATATATATAAGTAAAATGAAAAAAATAGTCTTAGCAATAACAGTTGTAGTTACTTTAATAAGTTGTAAAAAAGAAGAAAGTCCAATTTCAATTGAAGCAAACCAAACGCCAATAGAAAAATTAATTGCAGGTAATCAACGCTTTTTAGATGAAAAAACCATTCATCCACATCAAAATAAAAAATCAGTTCTAGAAAATCAAAATGGGCAACACCCTTTTGCCGTTATTGTTACTTGTTCTGATAGTCGCGTGTCACCAGAGATACTATTTGATCAAGGTATTGGCGACTTATTTGTAATTAGAAACGCAGGAAATCTGATTTCTGACATCGATATGGGAAGTATTGAATACGCGGTAGAACATCTTGACGCAAAATTAGTTGTGGTTTTAGGTCATACCGAATGTGGCGCTATCAAAGCGTATATAGGGGATAAAAATAATGACTACAAAAAACACCATAACCACATTGATGATATTATAGAAACTATTTCCAACGAGCAAGAAGAAAAACAAGAAGAAAAACTACATTCAAAAGAAAATAATATATTAGGTTGTATCAATGCTAACATTGAGCATTCAACAAAAACTATTGCTAGCAATCCAATAGTCAAAAAACATAAAACACAAATAATATCAATGCGTTACGATGTTCACACGGGCAAAATAGTCTTATTGTAATAAAAATGACTTATGTGACATTAGTTACAATTTTTAATAAATTTGGCAGATACATTTGCATCATATTTTAACAACAAAAACAAAATCAATTATGAAAATAGAACAAATTTATACAGGATGTTTAGCACAAGGTGCTTACTATATTACATCAAATGGCGAAGCAGCAATCATTGATCCGCTTAGAGAAACACAACCTTATACGGATAGATTAGAAAAAGATGGAGTTAAACTAAAGTATATTTTTGAAACTCATTTTCATGCTGATTTTGTTTCAGGCCACTTAGATTTAAGTAAAAAAACAGGAGCATCTATTGTTTATGGTCCAAATGCTAAACCTGACTTTGAATTCATTTCAGCAAAAGACAATGAAGTTTTTGAAATTGGAGACATCAAAATAAAAGTGTTACACACACCTGGTCATACCATGGAAAGCACAACGTTTTTATTAATTGATGCTGATGGTAATGACCACGCTATTTTTTCAGGTGACACCCTGTTTTTAGGTGATGTAGGTCGTCCTGATTTAGCTCAAAAAGCTGCGTCAATGACACAAGAACAATTAGCAGGATTGTTATTTCATTCTTTAAGAGATAAAATAATGCCTTTGGCTGATGATGTAATTGTTTATCCAGCTCACGGTGCAGGATCGGCTTGTGGAAAAAACATGAGTAAAGAAACGGTTGGTACCATTGGTGATCAAAAAGCAACTAATTATGCTTTGCGTGCTACAATGACTGAAGAAGAATTTATTAAAGAAGTGACAGACGGATTATTGCCTCCACCGGCTTATTTCGGCATGAATGTAGCGATGAATAAAAGCGGAATTGAAAGTTTTGAGACTGTTTTTAATCAAGGTATGAAAGCCATCAAAGCAAGTGAGTTTGAGGTAGTGGCTGAAGAAACCGGAGCTTTAATTTTAGATACACGTAACAATGGAGATTTTGCTAAAGGATATATTCCTCAATCAATAAACATTGGTATCAATGGAGATTTTGCTCCTTGGGTGGGTGCTTTAATTGGGGATGTAAAACAACCTATTTTATTAGTAACTGATTTAGGATTAGAAGAAGAAACAGTAACACGTTTAACTCGTGTTGGTTTCGATAACTTAATTGGACATTTAGAAAATGGATTTCAAGCATGGGCAGATGCAGGTCTTGTAGTAGACACAATAAACAGAATTACAGCCGAGCAATTTGCTAATGAAGTAAAAATTGGCGAAAGCAAAGTTATTGATGTACGAAAAGAAAGCGAATACCAAGCAGAACACGTAGAAGATGCTTACAGTCGTCCTTTAGCTGCAATTAACGAATGGGTAAAAGACATCAATCCTGATGAACATTTCTTTATGCATTGTGCAGGAGGTTACCGTTCTATGATGGCTGCGTCTATTTTACAAGCTCGTGGATACAGAAACTTTAGCGAAGTTGAAGGTGGTTTCAATGCTATCGCAAATACAACCGTTCCTAAAACCGATTTTGTTTGTCAAAGTAAAGTTTTAAATGTATAATCTAATAGTTTTAAAAGAATAAGATATGGGAATTTTTAATAATATATTTGGCGGAAATACTAACGAAAACTTGTCTAAATTAGTAAATGAAGGAGCATTTTTAGTAGATGTTCGTACTCCTGAAGAATTTGCTGAGGGGAATGTTAAAGAGTCAATAAATATACCTCTTGACCAAGTTGCTGTAAACTTGGATAAGTTTAAGGGAAAAGATAACATTGTAGTTTTTTGCCGAAGTGGAAACCGAAGCGGTCAAGCCAAAAATATATTAGAGCAAAATGGTTTTACAAATGTCACCAATGGTGGAACTTGGCAAGATATAAATGATGTAATCAATAAATAAAAGATGCAAAATTTATTTAAAATAAGTTTTATTGTTTTAGTAATGACTTTTTCGAGTACTGTAATTTATTCACAAGATAAAATACCTGTGACTAAAAGTAGAACTACTCAAAAAACAAAACAAACTACAAAAAACGAAACGTTTTATGTTGATGTTAGAACGCCTGCAGAATTTGCTCAAGGCAGTGTAAAAGGAGCAATAAATATTCCTTTAGATCAAATTGAAAATCAATTAGCAAAATTTAAAGGCAAAAAAAACATTGTTGTCTTTTGCCGCAGTGGCAACCGAAGCAGTCAAGCTAAAGTTATTTTAGAACAAAACGGTTTTAAAAATATAAAAAATGGTGGTAGCTGGGAAGATGTAAATGCAAAATTGAAAAAATAAGTCTCAAATAACTCGAAAAATAGTTCAGTTTGAAACAGATTGATACCTGTTTTGAATTGGACTATTTTTTATTAAAATGATAAACTATGCAAGAAGTATTCAAAATTTGGGAAACCAATCGTAAACTACATTTAGCGTTTTTAGAAAATTATACATTAGAACAACTGAATAAAATCCCGGAAGGTTTTAAAAATAATTTGATTTGGAATATTGGTCATATTATTACCACCCAACAAGGATTAATTTATAGACTATCGGGCTTGCCTGTCTCGATTTCAAAAGAATTTCATAACAAATACAAATACGGTTCAGTACCAACTCAAACCACAACGCAAGAAGAAGTTGACGAAATAAAAGCATTGTTAATTTCGTTAATTCAACAAACTAAAGATGATTATGCTAATGGAAAATTTGTGGCGTTTACACCCTACGAAACCCATATCGGTTTTCATTTGGCAACATTTGAGGAGGCTATAAATTTTAACAACTATCACGAAGGAATTCATCTTGGTTTTATGATCAATATTAGAAAATTTGTTTAAATTTATAATTGCAAAACAGTTTTCTTACCAACACATAACCAAGTGAAGGAAAATCTTCAAGATTGTTGATTATAAAAAGATGTGGACAAAAATCAAGAATTAGCTCACAAATATCAAGTTGACGAAGTTCTTACTATGATGTTTTTCTAGATGGTGAACAACTTTTTCGACAATCTGGAGTTCTTACCAATGAAGTAATCATTAAAATTATTCTTGATAAAACTAACTCAAAATGAACAACCAAAAAACCATCAACAAAGATTTAATTTTAAGAGAAAGATTGGCATTACAACGAACCATACTTGCGAATCAATCTACTTTTTTATCATTTTTAAGAACTTCAATGTACTTTCTAATTGCAGGATTAAGTCTAAAAAATGTACTAAAAATTGATAATAGCATTGTCATTGAAATTGTTTTATTCTCATTTTCTGGCATTATTTTATTAATTGGAATTGGTAATTATTTCAAACATAAAAAATCAATATTAAAGAACGAAAAACATATAGGAGATTATCAATTAGAATATTATAAGTAAAGAAGTTGCTTCCTAAAGACTTGTGATTTGTCGTTCTGTCATAAAGTCAATTAGCTTTGTTATGAAACAAATGAATGGTTAGATATAAAATTGTTTTGAAAAATAGATATAAATGATACCTAAATAGAAGTTGAGATTTTAAAATGTAATAGTTGTTACAATTGATAAAGTATAAGATACCATTACAATAAATACAACTAGGGTTATTCTTGCAAACATATTTTCAACTTAGTTTATCCCGAAAAAAGACATAACCCACTTTTACACAAAGGAAAATCTTTTGTGAGTTGCGCTGTAGGTAATTTATCTAAATAAAATAGAAAAAAATAGCACTTAAAAAAGCGTTTTTTGTATTATGTGACAAATGTCACATACGAATTCTTGTTTATAGTTCAAATTTGTTTAAAAAATTTTAAACTATGGAAATATTAGAATTCATCAAACAACCATGGGGCTGGTACATTGCGGGTCCTTTAGTAGGTCTTACAGTACCTGCATTATTAATTTTAGGTAACAAGAATTTTGGTATTAGTGCCAATTTACGTCACGCTTGTGCCGCTTGTTTACCAGCAAATATTTCATTCTTTAATTACAATTGGAAAAAAGAAATTTGGAATATGTTTTTTATAGGTGGAGTTTTGTTAGGTGGTTTAATTGCTTTTAATTTTTTATCCAATCCTAACCCAATCATTATCAATGATGATTTGAGAACAGAATTAGCTACTTATGGTATTACTAACATTGACGGAATGTTACCATCAGAAATTTTCTCTTGGGAAAATCTATTCACAATCAAAGGGTTTTTAATGATGGTTGTGGGAGGTTTTATGATAGGTTTTGGTTCACGTTATGCTGGTGGCTGTACCAGTGGTCACTCCATTTCGGGATTATCAAATCTACAATTACCATCACTAATTGCCACTTGTTGCTTTTTTATAGGCGGTTTAATAATGGCAAATATTATTCTTCCTTATATACTTTCACTTTAAAAAATAAATTATGAACAATATAGATCCAAACACAGATTTTGAAACACGTTCGTTAGATACAGTTTGTGTAAACGAAAGTCAGTTAGAGCACGCATGGTACCATAATATTAAATATCTAATCGTAGGATTATTATTCGGAACGGTATTCATTAAAGCAGAAATTATCAGTTGGTTCCGCATTCAAGAAATGTTCCGTTTTCAGTCGTTTCATATGTACGGTGTTATAGGTAGTGCAGTTGTTGTTGGTGCGATTTCAGTTTTTTTAATTAAAAAATTTAATATCAAAACCATTTATGGTGAAAAAATAGAATTTCACGATAAGACATTCAATAAAGGACAAGTTATTGGCGGACTAATATTTGGTTTAGGTTGGGCTATTACTGGAGCTTGTCCAGGCCCAATTTTTGCACAAATAGGAACTGGAGTAACCGTGATGATTATCACTTTATTCTTTGCTATTGTTGGTACATGGGTATATGGCTATTTTAGAGATAAATTACCTCATTAAATTTTTTTTATGCCAAGTAAAGACAACAACAATTTAAAACTAAATTCGTATTTAAAAAAAATAGTAATCCTATTCGTAACTATGATGGGGTTAGTTTTTTTTATGTTGATAGCAATTATATTTAATAAAAATATCACTTCATTTTTTAATTCAAATGAATATAAAAATATTGAAATAGAAAAAATATATGCTGATGCTGCAATAAAAGACAGTTTACAAATAGAAATGTCACATTTTTGGAAACCAGTACCTCTTGAAGAAATTACGGATAGTGTTTTTAAGAAAAAAGTGGAATACGGTAAAGAATTGATTGAGCATACAGCCAAATATCTTGGTCCAAAAGGAAGTGTGCAACAATCGTCAAACGGAATGAATTGTAATAATTGTCATCTTGATGCTGGTACAAAACCTTGGGGGAACAATTATGGTTCTGTATATTCTACCTATCCAAAAATGCGAGCTCGAAGCGGGAAAATTGAAAATCTTTTCAAGCGTATCAACGATTGTTTCGAAAGAAGTTTGAATGGAAAAGCACTTCCTGAAAATAGTTCAGAAATGCAAGCAATGATAGCTTATATCGAATATATTGGCAAAAACGTTCCAAAAGACTCGACAGCATTAGCATCAGGAATTAGAGATATTGAGTTAATGAATCGTGCTGCAAGTCCTGCAAAAGGTAAACCTTTGTACGAAGCTAAATGTGCAAGTTGTCATCAAACCAACGGGCAAGGTGTGCTTAATGAAACCCAAACAGAATATACCTATCCTCCTCTTTGGGGTAAAAATTCGTACAACAAAGGTGCTGGTTTATTTAGAATTAGCCGTTTTGCTGGTTATATCAAATACAATATGCCTCTTGGAGCAACTTATGATAGCCCTCAATTGACGGATGAAGAATCTTGGGATATTGCGGCTTATGTTGAAAGTCTTGACCGTCCAAGTAAAGATTTATCTGCCGATTGGCCAAAAATTGGAAAAAAACCATTTGACCATCCGTTTGGTCCTTTTGAAGATAAATATTCAGAACAACAACACAAATACGGTCCTTTCAAACCCATTAAAAAAGACAAGAAAAAACGTGAGAAAGCGGAAGAGTTATTAAAAAAGAAAGAAAAAAAGTAAACTATGAAAAATCTATTTTTAGCACTAATCTGCTTATTGTCTGTTAATTCGTTTGCTCAGAATAAGCCAAAAGATCACAAAATTGTTTTCCAATTTACCAATGCAAATGACACGTTGCAACAAAAAGCATTTGTAAAACAACTCGAAAATATAACTGCGCATTGGCCAAATGCAAAATACGAAGTTGTGGTGTATAATCAGGGTGTAGAATTGGTTATGAAAAACAACACTAAATATCAAGCTCGCTTGCAAACTCTTAAAGCCAAAGGTGTGAATTTTGTAGTTTGCGAGAACACACTAAAAAATCGTAAAATAAGCAAAGATGCATTTCCTGAAATTTTGGTAGGATTTGTTCCAGCTGGAATTGCTGAAATTGTTGAAAAACAAGAGGAAGGTTGGAGTTATATTAGAGGTGGTTTTTAATCATTAACGAATTAAAAAATGACTAATGAAAAATAACAACCGAAGAAATTTCATAAAAAATATTGGGGCACTCGGAATTTCTATTCCATTTATTGCGCCAATTTCTAGTTTTGCCACAGAACATGAATTACTAGAAACAGAAAATCAAAATAGGGTAGATAATAATCTGCCACAAACCATTTCTATTCTTCAAACAACTGATGTGCATTGCCAAATTCATCCGCATGATGAGCTATTTTGGGAAGACAACAAAGCTGTTTTTCGCAAAACGGGTGGGTATGCCTATATGGCAACAATGCTGAATGATCTGAAAAAGAAAAACCCGAATACCTATATTATAGATACTGGCGATATGTTTCAGGGCAGTGAGTTAAGTGTCAAAACCACCGGAGAAGCATTTGTGCCAATACTGGATGCTCTAAAATACGATTTGTATTTGCCTGGAAACTGGGAAGTTATTTACGGGAAAAAACAAATGCAAAGCCTTTTAGGTAAACTAAATGCGCCAAAAATTTGTACTAATATGTACCACGATTTAGGTGAAGGAAAAAAAGGAGAACTTATTTTTCAGCCATACCAAATATGGAATGTTGCAGGAGCAAAAATCGGATTTCTTGGTTATACAGATCCATTAGTGCCAATTCGTCAAAGCCCAGTGTATAGCAAAGGAATTATTTATACAAAACCCGAAGAAAATTTAGCTCATTATATAGACGTGCTAAAAAATCAAGAGAATTGTTCTTATATAATTATGATTGCACATCTTGGATTGAGCCAACAAATAGCATTGGCAAACATGCCAGAATGCGAAGGTGTAAATTATATTTTAGGTGGCGACACACACGAAAGAGTCCGTAAGCCAATCGTTTGTAAATATGCTAAAGTGGTTGAACCAGGAGCGTTTGGATCATTTATTGGCAAACTCGACTTGACCGTTCAAAACGGAAAAGTAACCGCCGACAAATACGAATTGCTTGAAGTTGCATCTCCAAAAATCAAACCAGATCCAACAATTCAAAAATTACTAAACGAAAAAGAATTAGTATATAAAGAACACATTGATACCGTAATTGGTCACAGCACGATTCCACTTTATCGCTATTTTGTAGTCGAGAACCCAATAGACACGATGATTTTGAACGGATTGAAATGGAAATTCCCAGAAATAGACATCGTACTTTCTAACGGTTTTCGTTTTTGTCCGCCACGAACCACACCAGATCAAACAGGAAATATTCCGATAACAAATGGTTTTATATTTGATATGTTACCTGTAGATAGTACCATTCGTACTGCAAAAACTTCAGGAAAACAAATAAAAAATTGGTTAGAAAAAGAACTAAACAATGTTTTTGCAAAAGATGCCTCAAAACGATTTGGAGGTTGGGTAGTCAAATTCAAAGGAATGGAAATCACTTTCAACGCATTTGGCGAAACTGGCAAAAGGGTTCAAACCGTGTCCGTAAATGGAGCTCCAATTGATGATTCAAAGTTATATTCAATACTTGCATGTGAGCGAGAAGGAGATCCCGTAGATATGTTGTGTAGAATGAAAGGAGTTGTTGATCCTAAAAATACAGCATCGACCCTTCATTCTGTAATGATTGATTACTTAAAAAACAATTCTCCCGTAACTCCAATTCCAGCAAAATCTGCAAAAGCTCTCGATGCACCAGACACGCTACTTTCACAAGTTACAGGAGTAGATTATGTATTTAGATAAAATTTTAAATTTTGAATAATCCTTAAAAATCGAATATGAAAATATTCGATTTTTTTATTTCAATTTATCAAGACAAAAGTGACATAAGTTACAAATTAAACGTTTTTTTCAAATTAGTTTTGCGCTAACTTTACAATTACAAATGAAAAAGTATTTCACATTATTAGGATTGCTGTTACTTATCCATAATTCCTTTGCGCAACACCAAGAAATTGCAGAGAAACCTGAAATTTGGAAAGGGAAAACGAATATCAATATCGACTCAACCTCACTTTTAAGTGTATTCAAAAAAGGAAGTTTTAACGGGCATTTTCGTTATTTTAATATGAATACAATCAATGAAGGCTCATTAACCGATTACCATGCCAATGCATTTGGTGGTGGAGTAAAATTTGAAACAGCAAAATTTCATAACTTTCAATTTGGTGTAAGCGGTTACTATATTTATAATATTGGTTCCTCTGATTTTTTGGTAAAAGACCCAACAACAAACCAAACTAATCGTTACGAAATTGCGCTTTTTGATATTAATAATCCTGATGAAAAAGAAAATTTAAGTCGATTAGAAGAGTTGTATTTAAAATTTAATTTCAAAAAATCTACCTTAACTTTAGGTAAACAATTACTTAATTCATCATTCATCAATCTTCAAGACGGAAGAATGCGACCAACCGAAGTCGCTGGAATTTTGGTAGATTTTAACGAAATAAAAAACACAACTATCAATACGGGTTATTTGTATGCTATATCACCACGAAGCACAAATAAGTATTATGACATAGGAGAATCTATCGGAATTTATCCAGCAGGTGTAAATCCAGACGGCACAAAATCTGGCTACGCAACTAATCTTGAAAGCAATGGAATATATATGCTTGGCGTTCAAAATGAGTCTGTAAAAAACCTAAAAGCATTAGTATTTAATCAATACGTTGAAAACATTTTCAATACAACTTTATTGCAATTTGATTATAAAAAGGATTTGAATAAAAATTCGAAATTACTTTTTGGTTTTCAAACCATTTATCAAACTGCAATTAATGATGGTGGAAATAGTGACCAAAGTAAAACTTATTTTGAAAAAGATGCTAATTCGCAAACTTTTGGAGGAAAACTAGGTTGGAAAAGCAAAACTCTTGAAGTAACTCTTAACTATAACCGAATTACAGATAGAGGACGTTATTTAATGCCAAGAGAATGGGGGCGAGACCCGTTTTATACTTTTCTTCCAAGAGAACGAAATGAAGGTTTTGGAGATGTGACGGCATATATGACTAAAATAAGTTATTACGGACCAAAAAAAACGTTTAAAGCTTACATTGGAGTAGGACATTATAAAATGCCAGATGTCAAAAACTTTAAAATGAATAAATATGCATTACCATCCTACTATCAAACTAACTTTGATGTTAGTTATGATTTTCAAGGATTTCTTAAAGGTTTTGATGCACATTTTCTGTATGTTCACAAATTTAACGATGGTGAAACGTACAACGACCCAAAAAATGTTTTTAATAAAACGAATATGAGTACTATTAATTTTATCATTAACTTCAATTTCTAAATATTGTTATTATCATAAAATCAAGTATACATACATTTTTTTTATTTGCGTTTTTAGTTGCAAGTTCTCAAGAAAGACATCATAATTATTGGTCTAAAGCGATTGTTAACCTTCCTTTGAACGAAAAGTTCAAGACAGAAATTGAATTAATTCATCGAAGACAAAATGATTTTGAAAGCAATAATCTTTTCGATAAAAATTTAGTGCATGCCACTAGAACTTGGATATATTACAAACCAAACAAAGATGTTGTTTATGGTATATCGCCATTTGCTTATTTTTCAAATTACAAAATAATACAAAAAGAAAGTGATGCAGTTGCAAAACCTACTAACGAATACCGCTTTACAGCATCACTAGAATTACAACATCAATTGGCTCCTAAATTTTATGTTGTAGATCGAACTGCAATTGAATATAGAGCTTTTGAAGGTTTTATAGAAAACACTAGTCGTCTGCGAAATAGACTAGCTTTTAGATATGATTTTAATTCAAATTATAACCTAGCTATTGGTGATGAAATATTGATAAATACAACTGGAACTGATGCACTACATATTTTTGATCAAAATAGAATATTCACAAACTTTTCATATAAACTAAACTCGTCAGTAAAGCTGGATTTAGGATACATTTACATATCACGACTACCCCAGATTAATGTTGATTTGATAGATGATAATAATTTTTATTTGAATTTTACCTACACCTTAAATAAAACAACACCGGCGCCCAACTAAAGTTATAACAAGCAGCCGTAATTGAGAATTCCTGCCAGTTCAATTATCCGAAGCTGTTGGTGATTCAGGAATGGCAGCGATGGGAAAAGTAATGGGATTAACTTCTACTGAATTAGCAGGAAAAGCCGATGGTAGAACCATCTCAACTATCGTTAAAAAATTAGTGTCTTAATTTCGTAAATTGTAAATTGACTCGAGGCGAAGCCGAACGGAACGAAGCTAATATCGTTTATCTCACCTTGTAAATCGTAAATCGTAAATCGTAAATCGTACATCGTAAATAAATCTGACTGCATACCTGTCTGCCCTCAGGCAGGGAATATCAGATTTCGGCTCTGAGGGTTGCAGGTTCTACCCAGCCGCGGTCACACAAAAACCTACTGTTATGCAGTAGGTTTTTGTGTTTATATTATTCATATTCCTTTCACTGTAACAATTGTTACTGACCAGCTAGTATATCCCTCTTACTTTTGCTTCATTAATTAGAAAAAAATTATGAAGAAACTACATGTAGTAACACTTATGGGATGTTTGGCTTTCTCCAGTTTAGGATTTAGTCAGGACACTTTGACTATCTCTAAAAAAGAAATTGGTCAAAAAGCATTAGACAAAAATTTGCAGATTCGAATTGCAAACGAAAATTTCAAATCGGCTCAAGCTGATTTTAGACAATCGAATGCGCTGTTTTTGCCAAGTATTACAGCTTCGCACACAGCAATTTCTACTACAAATCCTTTAATGGCATTTGGTTCTAAACTGAATCAGGAAATTTTAACTGCATCAGATTTTAATCCTGCATTATTGAATGACCCAACGAAAACTCAAAATTTTGCTACCAAAATTGAGGTATTACAACCTTTAATTAATGTAGATGGAATGTATGGTAGACAAGCAGCTAAGTCTAAAATGGAGGCTTTCCAATTACAAACAGAGCGAACTAAAGAATATTTAGAATTAGAAGTTAATAAAGCCTTTATGCAGTTGCAATTGGCATACAAAGCGGTAGTGGTTTTGTCAAAAGCAAATCAAACTGCCGATGCCAATTTAAAATTGATTACCAATTATTTTAATCAAGGCATTTTACAAAAAACAGATTTGTTATCGGTACAAGTTCGTGTGAATGAAATTAAAAACCAATTGCAATATGCTACAAGTAATGTGCAAAACGCATCGGATTATTTGGCCTTTTTGTTGAATGAAGACAATATAAACAAAATCTACAAGCCTCTAGAAACTTTGGATAATAGCATTGCTATTGAAGCTATGAATACTACACTTTCTGGAAATAGAAAAGATATTCAGGCGATGGATAAAGCGTCTCAAGCATACGAAAAAATGGTGTTGTCTAACAAAATGAGTTTCTTGCCTCGATTGAATGCTTTTGGAAGTTATGAAATGTATGACACAAGCTTTTTGGGGACGAATGCTAAAGGATATTTAGTGGGTGCGCAATTATCATGGTCGGTTTTTGACGGATTTAAAAGTATTGGTAAATTAGAAAAAGCCAAAGCCGATTACCAAAAATCAAGTTTTGAAAGTCAGCAATACAAAGCGCAAAGTCAGTTGGAATTGAATAAAACCAATCGTCAATTACGTGATGCTGAAAACAAAGTGAATTTATCCAAATTGGCTTTTGACCAATCGCAAGAGGCATATCGTATTCGCTCGAATCGTTTTACACAAGGATTAGAAAAAACAACCGATTTATTGCAGTCTGAAACTATGATGGCTCAAAAAGAATTGGAGTTTTTACAAGCCGTATTTGAGTATAATTTCACCAAAGAATATGTTCAGTTTTTAACTAAATAAAAAGCAATATTAAAAAGTAATTTCAATATATAAAAGACATGAAAAAGACAATAGCTATCCTAACCCTTTCTACATTCGCATTTTTATCGTGTGGGAAAGATAAACAAGAAGTAACAACTAACGAGCCTGCTATAGCAGTACAACTTAGCGGTGTTGGTGCAATTAACAACGGTCAATTTGTAACTGCAAGTGGAAAAATTGAAGCTGAAAATAGTGCTAATTTAAGTACTCGTATGATGGGTTATGTAACCAAGGTTCATGTTCAAGTTGGACAACGAGTAAGTGCAGGACAACTTTTGGTAAGCATTAACAGTTCGGATTTACAAGCTAAAAAAGCACAAGTAGAAGCTTCTATTTTGCAAGCTACTGCAGGGTATAATAATGCTAAAAAAGATTATGATCGTTTTACCAATTTGTTCAAACAACAAAGTGCTTCTCAAAAAGAATTAGACGATATGACCGCTCGCTACGAAATGGCAAAAGCAGGTTTAGAAGGTGCTAAGCAAATGCGTAACGAAGTACAAGCACAATTTTCGTATTCTAATATTACCGCTCCATTTTCAGGAGAAGTAACGAACACATTTGTTAAAGAAGGCGATATGGCTAATCCTGGAATGCCTTTAGTGAGCATTGAAGGTGCTTCACGTTTGCAAGTTACAGCTATGGTAGCTGAGAGTGATATTAATAGTATTACTAAAGGAATGCCCGTTACGGTTTTGGTAAAATCGAACAATACAACTATTAGTGGAAAAGTAGCTGAAGTGAGTGTTTCGGCTAAAAATACGGGTGGTCAGTATTTGGTTAAAATCAATTTAGCCAAAACATCCAACAAAATCCTTTCTGGAATGTTTGTGAATGTACAATTCCCAATTGAGAACAAGAATCAAACTACAGCCAAAACAACTACAGTTTTAGTGCCTCAATCAGCTTTGGTACACCAAGGTCAGTTGACAGGAATCTATACTGTTGGAACTGGTAATGTAGCTATTTTAAGATGGTTGCGCATTGGAAAAAGTACAGGAGATCAAGTAGAAGTTTTATCAGGACTTTCGGCAAACGAACAATACATTGTTTCAGCAGAAGGGAAATTATTTAATGGCGCTAAAGTTAGTGCTCAGTAAATAGTAGTTAGTGTTCAGTTTTAAGCATAGTCTTTTAAACTTTTAAACTCATAAACATTTAAACTAAGAAAAAATGCAAGAAGGTATATCAGGAAAAATAGCCAATTTTTTCATCAATTCGAAACTAACCATTTTATTGATGGTGGCGTTGATGATCATTGGTGTGTACAGTTCGTTTTTAATCCCAAGGGAAGAAGAACCACAAATTAATGT
>JACCDZ010736543.1_pt1 | contig 26940 bp, 24 predicted proteins | sample 7449551 | NCBI WGS metagenome assembly JACCDZ01 (sample SAMN15323452, study PRJNA562643) | freshwater metagenome | isolation source: river surface water | place: USA:Blue River Watershed | collected 2017-08-18 | reverse complement strand
CTATCTACCCTTCAACAACGGACGAGAAGCCCTTAAATGCTGATATACTTGATATTTCACCGCATAGAGTTTACCTGGTTTCACTACAGCATTACCTGTACATACTTTCTGTTGCACTTGTCCTAATCTGTTCTGAAAATCAAAACAAACTGACGGGCGTTACCCGCTATGCTTCTCTGTGGTGTCCGGACTTTCCTCCCTCCTAATAAATCAGGACGGCGATAAGGCGGTCTGCGGTGCAAATTTACAACTTTATTTACGGTAAATCATAATTGATTATTTCGCTCTTTTATTTTACTTCTATTCCTATCGGGATTATTGTTAGTAAATTGGGGATAAGTACTCCTCTTTTGAAGCTAACACTATTGTTTTTTGAAATTTCAAATCCTATATTTGCTATCTAATAGGTTTTCAATGGAACAATTTATAGTATCGGCTCGAAAATACCGTCCACAAACATTCAAAGATGTTGTGGGGCAAAAAGCCATTACCAATACTTTACTAAATGCCATTGAAAACAACCACTTGGCCTCTGCCCTTTTGTTTACAGGACCTCGTGGTGTAGGTAAAACTACTTGTGCTAGAATTTTGGCACGAAAAATCAATCAACCGGGATATGATGATCCAAATGAAGATTTTGCTTTCAATGTATTTGAATTAGATGCTGCTTCAAACAACTCGGTAGACGATATCCGAAATTTGATTGACCAAGTACGTATACCACCTCAAACAGGACAATACAAAGTGTACATCATTGATGAGGTGCATATGTTATCTTCTGCCGCTTTTAATGCTTTTTTGAAAACATTAGAAGAGCCACCAAAACATGCTATTTTTATTTTGGCTACGACCGAAAAACATAAAATTATTCCAACGATTTTATCGCGTTGTCAAATATTTGATTTCAAAAGAATTACCGTTAAAGATGCTAAAGAACATTTAGCAGAGGTGGCCACAAGTCAAGGGGTTCAATTTGAAGATGATGCTTTGCATATCATTGCTCAAAAAGCTGATGGTGCAATGCGTGATGCTTTGTCTATTTTTGACCGAGTAGTTTCTTTTTGTGGTACTAATTTAACCCGTCAAGCTGTTACTGAAAATCTAAATGTTTTAGATTACGAAACGTATATCAATGTGACTGAATTGATTTTGGAAAACAAAATTCCAGAATTATTAGTTGCTTTTAATGAAATTCTTGCCAAAGGTTTTGATGCGCATCATTTTGTTGCTGGGTTAGCTTCGCATTTTAGAGATCTATTGGTTTCTAAAAATCCTGCTACTTTATCTTTATTAGAAGTTGGAGAACAAGCACAGCAGATGTATGGCGTTCAAGCACAAAAATGCGATGCCAATTTCTTATTGAAAGGAATTGAAATTGCCAATGATTGTGATTTGAAATACAAAGTCAGTCAAAATCAACGACTGCTTGTTGAACTTTGCTTGATGCAATTGGCATCCATCACTTTCGATGGAGAAAAAAAAAAGTTGAGCAATTTATAATTCCGCCCACTTACTTTAAAAATTCAGGTTATTCCATAGTTGAGGTTGTTAAAAATACTGAAACTCCCAAAGTGACTGAAGAAACTATTGCTATTCCCTCGCCAGAAGAAATTAAAGAAGAACTTCCTGTCGAAGTAGTCGAAGTCACTAAACCTTTAGACGAACCTCTTATTGAGATTCCAAAACCTACTATTAGTACAAAATCTGAACCTAAAGTTTCAGCCCTGTCTTTATCAAGCATTCGCGCTAAAAAAGCCTTAGAAGAAAATTCTAAAACGTTTGTAAAAGAAACACTTCATTTGCCTACAGAGCCATTTAGTGAAACTGAAATGTTATTGCAGTGGAATAAATACGCACAACGTTTGGGAGATAAAGGGTATAAAATTATGGAATCGTTATTGTTAATCAACGATCCTGTTTTGAATGGTACCCATATTACCATTGAATTACCCAACGAAGGTTCAAAATTGGATTTTGAAAGTGAAAAATTAGGATTATTAGGCTATTTGAAAGGTCATTTACACAATCATGACATTACGATTGAAGTTATTGTCAATGAAAGTTTTGAAAGTAAACGCAGTTTTAATGATCAGGATCGCTACAATCGTTTGCGCCAAATTAATCCGAATATTGAATTATTAAAAAACACATTCGGATTAGATATTACTTAAGTTTTTTTTAGATTTTTCCGTAATACATTGCCTTAACAATTCCGTCTGCTAAACCAATCTTAGGCACGTAGATATTTCTAGCACCGCTCCATTTCATTGCATTCAAATAAATTCGAGTAGCGGGTATAATTACGTCGGCACGGTCAGAGTTCAATCCTAATTCTGAAATTCGTTGCTCATAAGTCAAGGAATTCAAAAAGGCATATTGTGAATTCATATAAATATACGAAAGTGGTTTATCTTGTGATTTTGCCGACATTTTAAACAACTTATTGATATTTCCACCCGAACCAATTAAAGTCACTTCATCAAACTCTTCTGTGTTGGTTCGAATCCATTTCTCGATTTCTTCCCAAACCACTTCATGAACCATATTGTTTAATAAACGAACTGTTCCAGCTTTAAAGGATCTAGAAACAATCATCTTACCGTCAGAAAATAGAGTAAACTCGGTACTACCACCTCCTACATCAACAAAAAGATAAGTTTTTTCTGTTTTAATTAAGCTATGTAAATCACTAGAAGCAATTATAGCTGCTTCTTTTTTACCATCAATAATTTCAATCTTTATTCCGGTTTTCTTTTTGATGATTTCAGTTACTTCTTTGCCATTATAGGCTTCACGCATAGCTGAAGTTGCAAAAGCTTTGTATTGCTCAACTTTATGAACTTTCATTAACAGACTGAATGCTTTCATTGCATCACACATTCTGTCTATATTCTCTTCAGAAATCGCTCCCACCGTAAACGCATCTTGCCCCAAACGAATTGGAACACGAACTAAGGAACTTTTGTTGAATTGGGTTTCTTTATCGTCTTGTTCGACAATATTAGCAATAAGCAATCGCATGGCATTAGAGCCAATATCGATTGCAGCATATTTTTTTATATTTAACATTCAATAAATTCTGAATTATAAAAATGGTGAAATAATTTACTTACTCACCTCCTTCTAACTGGTTTTTGTAATAATTATAAGTCTCTAATTGAGCTCTAAAAATAGGTTTATTCCCTCTTTGTCGGTATTTGTTATCCAAAAGATGAGAATGCAATCTTGCTTTTACATTACCCTGCCAACCTAAATCAAAGTTATCTATTAACTCTCTTTTAATATCTTCATCGTAAATAGGGCAAGTTACTTCAACTCTACCGTCTAAATTACGAGTCATCATATCAGCAGAAGAAATAAATACTTCAGGATCTCCAGCATTACCAAATATGTAAATACGTGAGTGTTCTAAATAATTATCAACGATACTTATAGCTTCTATATTCTCACTCAGCCCAGGTATACCTGGAATTAAAGAACAAATACCTCTTACCTCTAGTTTAATATTCACTCCCGCAGAACTCGCTTCGTATAATTTATCAATCAATTCAATATCTGACAAACTATTCATTTTTAACTTCATATAAGTAGTTTGACCTTCTTTAGCGTGAGCAATTTCTCTATTTATTAGCTTATTGAACTTATTTCTAGTAAAATGCGGCGAGGTAATAATATGCTGGTAATTGTAAATACGATAGTTGATTTCGAAAAATTCAAAAACTTTAGATACATCTTTTAGTATTTTTTGATGTGCTGTGAATAAAGTTACATCAGTATATACTTTTGCTGTAGATTCATTAAAGTTTCCGGTAGAAATGATACCGTATCGGTGAATTTTAGACCCTTCCAATCTTTCAATGACACATATTTTACTGTGCACTTTTAATCCTTTTACGCCAAAAATTAGTTCAATTCCCTCCATCTGCATTTGCTCAGAATAAAAAATATTACTGGCTTCGTCAAATCGCGCCTGCAATTCAATTTGAACAGTAACTTTCTTTCCGTTTTTAGCAGCATTAATTAACGAACTGATAATTTGGGAATTTTTTGCTAATCGGTATAGGGTAATTTTAATTGTAGTTACTGCTGGATCCAATGCAGCTTCTCTTAAAAACTTAATCACATACGAATAGGATTGATAAGGTGCACTAACCATATAATCCTTAACCGCAATTTTTTTCATTATATTTTCATCCAAACTCAATCCTGGCAAAGGCAAAGGTGGATTTGTTTTGTATAATAAATCAAATCTTCCAAGGTTTGGAAAATCCATATAATCCCTTCTATTATGGTATTTTCCACCGGGTATGATACTATCCGTAGCATCAATTTTCATATTAGTCAAGAAAAAGTCAAGTGTATCTTTGTCAATATTTTGGTCGTAAATAAACCGAACTGGCTCACCAATTCTTCTATCTTTTACACTAGATGCTATTTTCTCCAACATACTTTTACTCAAGTCACTATCGATATCCAACTGAGCATCTCTAGTAATTTTAATCATGTGAGCATCAACGCTTTCATAATCAAAAATATCAAAGATTTTATTTAAATTTAAACGAATAACATCGTCAAGCATAATGACGAATTGCTTTTCACCTTGAGGAGGTAGAACCACAAAGCGATTGATTGTTTTTGGGATTTCAATTACTGCATAAAGAACTTCTTTCTTGCTTTTTTTGTTGGTTTCTTTAGTACTTCTTTTCAATAATGAACGGAAGTTAAACGAATGGGTTTCAATTTCTTTTGAAAATCCATTAATTACTAATTTGACAGCCAAATAGCCTGATGTGTCTTTTAAAACAGGGAAATGATCCAAATCGTTTAAGATAATAGTAACTAACTCAGGACTAACTTTTTGTACAAAAAAATCTTTTAAATACAATTCTTGGTCCGGAGTTACATCATTCTCATCAATAGTAAATATATTTTCTTTCTCTAATCGAGCTTCAATATCACTTAAAATGGCTAAACTTTCTGCTTGTTGATTGATAACAATTTCAGTTATATCATGTAATAACTGACTCGATGAAATTCCGTTAAAGTATTTCTCACCTGAAATTCCATTTAAAGTTAATCTACGAATAGCGGCAAAACGAACTCTAAAAAACTCATCTAAGTTATTGGAGAAAATACCCAAAAAACGCATCCTATCTAATAATGGAACTGTGACATCTCCGGCTTCTTGTAAAACTCGCGCATTAAAGGCCAACCAACTTTTTTCTCTATCAATATATCTTTGTTGCAACACCTAATTATTTTAAATCTTTTGGAAAAATAGTTTTCAAGATCCTACCTTTTTTAATGTTAATCCATTGGTCTTCGTCGAATTGAATTGAAACAAATCCCGACGTTGGAACATTTGGTAAGATGCAATCTCCAAATTTATTAACAAAATTTGTAATAGCCTCATTATGTCCGAAAAGAATAACGTTTTCATAAAGATTATTACACGATTTTATAACTTTTTCCAATTGATATTCATCAAAAGTATATAAATCCTCTTTGTAGATTATATTCTCTATAGGGAACGAAAGGTTTTGAGCAAAAATCAAAGCAGTATCAGCAGCTCTTTTGGCAATACTGCTCCATAACAAAAAAGACTTAGGAATGAAAGTAGAAATAGTTGAAGAAACCAGATGTGCATCTACGATTCCTCGATGTAAAAGTGGACGATCTACATCTTGAAGAGGAGCTTCCCAACTTGATTTTGCGTGTCTTACTAAAATTAAATTTTTCATACTATATGGGGGATTATTAGTTAAAAATTAATGTATACATCAACAATATCTCTAACCCCTAATTTACGAAAGAATAAAATACAAAATACAAAATGATGAAATAATTCTTTTCATTCGCATTTAGAATGAAAAAATGAAACTTTAATTATAAAAAATAGAGCTTACTATCAAGGAGATAAACGGTCAATTTTCCAAGAAAAATCAGACTGAGCTTGGTATCTAATTCTATCATGAAGACGGTTAGGACGTCCTTGCCAGAACTCCACATCAAGAGGTGTAACCAAAAATCCACCCCAATGTTCCGGTCTAGGAATAACCATGCCTTCAAAATTAGATTCCAATTGCTTTAGGTTTTCTTCTAAGAATTCTCTCGATGGAACCACTTCTGACTGATTGGAAACAATAGCTCCTAACTTACTGCCGTCTGGTCTTGAAGCAAAATAATTGTCTGAAATAATTTCAGATGTTTTTTGAGCAATCCCTTTTATTATGACTTGGCGCTCCATACTATGCCAGAAAAAAGATAAACAAACGTTAGGATTATTGATAATGGCTTTGCCTTTTTCAGAATTATAATTGGTATAAAAAATAAATCCTTCTTCGTTAAATTTCTTTAGCAAAACCACTCTTGATTTTGGAAATCCATCCAAACCAATGGTAGCAACCGTCATGGCGTTGACTTCTTCATTGCCTCCAAAATCTTCAACTTCATGAAACCACCTTTTGAATAAATTAATTGGATCCTCAGGAATTGACGTTTCTAACAATTCGCTTTTATCGTAGGTTTTTCTGTAATCGCTTAAATCTTTCATGACTGGTTGTGTTTTACAATTCAAATGTTTTTCCGTCTTCTGCTAATTCAACATCTGAAAAAATAGTTTCTGCTTCTTCCTTAAACAATGCTATGCTTTCGTAACGGGTTGAATAATGTCCTAAAATTAATTTTTTTGCATTAGCTTTCAAAGCAATTCGTGCGGCTTCTTTTGCTGTAGAATGTAGTGTCTTTTCGGCTAAACCTTCTTCTGATTCCAAAAAAGTAGATTCATGATACAATACATCAACATTCTCAATAATTGGCAGTATAGCTTCGTGATACACAGTATCCGAACAGAAGGCATAACTTTTCGGTAGAATTGGGTCAAACGTTAATTCCGAATTCGGAATTAGTCTTCCGTCTTCCAAAGTGATGTCTTTACCATTTTTGATTTTTTGGTAATAACAACTTTCAATTTCATAATTCAACACCGCATCCATATTCAACTTGCGTTCCCCTACTTTTTCTTGGAACAAAAAACCATTGGTATATAATCGGTGTTTTAAGGGTATGGTTGTAACCAAAACTTTTTCGTCTTCAAAAATTACCTCACTTTCATTTGATTCTAATTCATGAAAATACAAACCGTAATTCGTCCACGAATTAGACAACCTCAATTGCAATAGAATAATTTCTTTAATTCCTTTTGGTCCATAGATATGTAAATCCGTAGTTCTTCCTAACAAACTAAAAGTAGAAATCAACCCAATTAAACCAAAAAAATGGTCTCCATGCAAATGCGAAATAAATACTTGATTGATTTTGGAAAACTTAATCTTATTCTTTCGAAGTTGCACTTGAGTGCCTTCTCCGCAATCAATTAAAAACATACGGTTTTTAATCTCCAATAATTGAGACGTTGGATTGGTAATCGTACGTGGTGTAGCGGCATAACAGCCAAGAATAGTTAGTTTCATTAAAATCCTAAATCGCGTTCAATTTCCTCCATTTCAATGATGTCATGCGCCTCTAGAACCGAAGGCACTACCGTTAATTGTGCAGGAACAGCGTTAAAATCAATCCCTTCTGCCACTACAACAAATGATTTCTTTGCTTTTTTATGTTGTTTAGATAACGGCAACAACAATTTTAAGTCGGTATTGGTAACCGATTTATTATGAGACAAATCGATAATTAAATTATGAGATTCAAAAGAAGCATTCGATTGTGATACTTTATCTAAATATGAAGTAAAATCTCCTTGAGTATCTTTTATAGTGATTGTATGTCCTTTTTGATCGACTTTCATAAAATAGGTTTTAACAACTTTTGTAAAGTATAATTTAAGTAATAGGCTTAAATTATTGAATTTTTGAAGCCAAAAGATAAATCACCGCCATTCGGATGGCAACACCATTTTCTACTTGGTCTAAAATAACGGATTGTTGAGAATCGGCAACATCACTTGTAATTTCAACTCCACGATTAATGGGTCCTGGGTGCATGATTACAATTTCTTTATCGAGTGAATCCAAGAGGTTTTTATCTACTCCGTATTGTTGTGCATATTCGCGAGTGGAAGGAAAATAATTGACATCCATGCGTTCGTTTTGTACGCGTAACATATTGGCTACATCACACCATTCAAGTGCTTTACGTAGATTAGATTCAACTGTTACTCCAAGTGATTCAATGTGTTTAGGAATCAAAGTTTTGGGTCCGCAAACTTTGACTTCGGCACCTTGCATTTGCAAAGCATAGATGTTAGACAAGGCGACACGTGAGTGTAAAATATCACCCACAATAACTACTTTTTTACCCGCTACATCTCCTAGTTTTTCTCGTATTGAATAACTATCTAACAAAGCTTGAGTAGGATGTTCGTGTGCACCATCTCCTGCATTAACAATACTTGCTTTTACATTTTTAGATAAGAAGTAAGCTGCACCGGGATTAGCATGACGCATGACCACCATATCGACTTTCATAGAAAGAATATTGTTTACGGTATCAATCAGTGTTTCTCCTTTTTTAACTGAAGACTGTGCTGCCGAAAAACTAATCACATCAGCAGATAATCGTTTTTGGGCTAATTCAAAAGAAAGTTTGGTTCGGGTACTGTTTTCAAAAAAGATATTCGCAATGGTAATGTCTCGTAAAGAAGGAACTTTTTTTATAGGTCTATTAATAACTTCCTTAAAATGATCAGCAGTTTCAAAAATTAAGTCAATATCATTTTTGTTAATGTATTTAATTCCTAATAAATGATTTACGCTTAATTCTTTCATTTTATTTACAGTTATAATTTTTTAATGATTGACTTAATTTATTTAATTGGTAATTAAATAAACCCCGTCTTCGCCCTCATTTTCTTTCCAACACACCTTTACTTTTTCATTATTGATTGCATCAACCTGTCTACCTCTATAATCAGGTTGAATAGGTAAATTGCGACTAAAACGTCTATCTATCAATACCAACAATTCAATTTCAGAAGGCCTTCCAAATGATTGAATTGCAGTTAAAGCAGAGCGAATACTTCGCCCAGTGAACAAAACATCATCAATGAAAATGACTTTTTTATTTTCTACAATAAAATTGATATTGGTTTTATTGGCTTCCAAAGGTTTTTCGGTCCTTCTAAAGTCATCTCTAAAGAAAGTAATATCTAAGTAACCTAAAGTAATTGAAGGAGTTTTGTACTCTTTTTCTAAAATTTCTTTCAAACGTTCTGCCAAGAAAACACCTCTAGGTTGAATCCCAACAAGAATAGTATCCGAGAAATCTAAGTGTTTTTCAATTAATTGACAAGCCAAACGATGTAGTATGATAGTAACTTCTTTTGCAGTAAGTAATACTTTTTGACTCATGATTAAGTGTAATGTTTGGTTGGGCAAATATACAAATTCTGTTTTATGATTGATAATTAAAAATAACAGAAAATAGTAGCTAAAAAAAAGCCTTGAAAAATCAAGGCTTTTTAAACATATAAAAGATTAAGAATACATTTTAGTTCTTAATTCTTTCACTTTTTCATCATCTAAATAATCGTCAAAAGTCATGTAACGGTCAATAGCTCCATTTGGCGTTAACTCCACTACTCTATTACCTACTGTTTGAGCAAATTCGTGGTCATGTGTAGTGAAAATCACAGAACCTTTAAAGTTTTTCAATGAATTATTGAAAGCTGTAATCGACTCCAAATCCAAGTGATTCGTAGGTTCGTCTAACATTAAAATATTAGCGCGTTCCATCATCATTCGAGACAACATACAACGTACTTTTTCTCCTCCTGATAATACACGGCTAGTTTTCAACGCTTCTTCTCCAGAGAAAATCATTTTTCCTAAGAATCCTCGAATAAACACTTCGTCTCTTTCTTCTTCTGTTTTAGCCCATTGACGTAACCAATCCACTAAAGTCAAATCATTCTCAAAATACGAATGATTTTCAGCTGGCAAATACGCTTGATTAGTCGTAATTCCCCAATCAAATGTTCCTGAATCAGCGTTCTGATTCCCATTTAAAATTTCGTAAAATGCAGTCGTAGCACGTGAATCTTTTGAGAAAAGAACGATTTTATCTCCTTTTGCCATATTCAAATCCACTCCTTTGAACAATATTTCGCCATCAATAGAAGCGCTTAAATTTTCAACATTCAGAATTTGGTCACCTGCTTCACGATCTTGATCAAAAATAATCGCAGGATAACGACGGCTTGATGGTTTGATTTCAGAGATATTCAATTTCGAAATCATTTTTTTACGAGAAGTAGCTTGTTTTGATTTTGCCACATTCGCAGAAAAACGACGAATAAATTCTTCTAATTCTTGTTTCTTTTCCTCAGCTTTTTTGTTTTGTTGTGCGCGTTGTTTCGCTGCTAACTGACTTGATTCGTACCAAAAGGTATAATTTCCTGAATAGTGGTTTATTTTTCCGAAATCAATATCTGAAATATGCGTACAAACTGCATCTAAAAAGTGACGGTCGTGAGAAACTACAATTACAGTATTTTCATAATTTGCTAAGAAGTTTTCTAACCAAGCGATGGTTTCAAAGTCCAAGTCGTTCGTAGGCTCATCCATAATTAATACGTCCGGATTTCCAAAAAGAGCTTGTGCCAAAAGTACACGCACTTTGATTTTTCCTTCCAAGTCGCCCATCATGGTATAATGATTGTCTTCAGTAATTCCTAGATTGGATAACATAGATGCGGCATCAGAATCTGCATTCCAACCGTTCATTTCTTCAAATTGCACTTGCAATTCTCCTATTCTATCTGCATTAGAATCGTTATAATCTAAATACAATTCATCCATTTCTTTTTTAACGGCATACAAAACCTTGTTTCCCATCATTACTGTTTCTAAAACAGTAAACTCATCAAACATATTGTGATTTTGATTCAAAACCGACATACGTTTTCCTGGCTCTAAATGAATATGCCCTGAAGTAGGATCCATATCGCCAGAGATGATTTTTAAAAAAGTAGATTTTCCAGCACCGTTGGCACCAATAACACCATAAATATTCCCTTGAGTAAAGGTGGTGTTAACTTCGTCGAATAAAATTCGCTTGCCAAATTGAACTGATAGATTATTAACTGATAACATGTCGTATATTTTTTTTGCAAAAATAGCAAAAAACTAAATAGCATCACGTTTAAATTCTAAGTCGATAACATGGCTTTGAAAATCTTAAAAACTAAATTATTATGATTGAAGTTGTAGAAAAAAATCAAGGATTGTTATAAAAAACTATTTATTCCACAATTTTAACAATATTTACCTCAAATTATTTTTTTTTAATTTATGTATCAAATACTTTTACATCTTTACAGCAATTAATTATCATAAACTAAAAACCAAAAAAAAATGAATTCAGAACAGACAAAGTCGAATAACTCGGCGCTATCGACCTTAATTACGGTCTTCTTCTTCTGGGGATTTATTGGAGCATCTAATGGTGTTTTCATCCCTTTTTGCAAAGCTAAATTTGGATTAGATCAATTTCAAAGTCAGTTAATTGACTTTGCGTTTTACGGAGCCTATTATATAGGAGCATTATTATTATTTATTTTTAGTAGTGTTGCCAAAAGAGATATATTGAACGGTTGGGGATTCAAAAAAGGAATCATTTACGGTTTGTTAATTAGTACGTTTGGAGCAGCCTTAATGATTTTAGCAGTAATGCAAGGAAGTTACCTATTTATTTTAGGCGCTTTGTTTATTGTTGCTTTAGGATTTTCATTACAACAAACTTCTGCACAACCCTTTGCTGCTTCTTTAGGAGAGCCACATACTGCATCAAGCCGATTGAATTTAGCTGGAGGAATCAACTCTTTAGGAACAACCATCGGACCAATCGTGGTATCATTTGCGCTTTTCGGAGTAATTTCAGGGGTTAGTATAGAAGAATTTGCTCAAAAAGCCGATTCATTAGATTCTATGATTACGTTATACATGGCCGTTGGTGGATTGTTTTTATTAGCAGCTGCGTTGTTTCATTTTTCTAAAAAATTACCTGCTGGAAAAAGTGACGCTACATTTGAAACTGCCAATAAAGCTTTAAAAACACTTGTTGTTATTACGGTTCTATTAGTAGTTATCTTTGGTTACATATTTTCTCGTTACGAAGATCCTGAGTTTATCACTCGTTTTATCGAAAATAAAGAAGTCGATTATTTAGGATTAGGACTTACCATCTCAACTTTATTAGTTGTGGTAATTGGACTTTTATTTGCAAATACAACTGCTCAAAAAAATCCTGAAGGATGGGGAGCAATGAAATACCCTCAATTAGTATTAGGAATGCTTGCTTTATTCTCGTATGTAGGTGTTGAAGTAAGTATCGGTAGTAATTTAGGAGAGCTATTAAAAACTGACGATTTTGGTGCTATAGATGGTCCAGGTCTTGCCCCTTTTATGTCTATGTATTGGGGAAGTTTGATGATTGGTCGTTGGGCTGGGGCTATTTCGGTTTTCAACCCATCTTCTCAAATGAGAAAGATTTTATTAATCGTAGTTCCTTATGTGGCTTTTGGAGTGGTATTAGCTGCTAATGCTATTTCTGGACAAGATATCACACCATTATATGCTTATGCTTTTGTAATTGTTTTCCAAATTGTTGGTTTCTTCTTAGGAAAAGACCAACCATCAAGAACCTTATTAATTTTTGGTTTGTTAGGTGCTATTGCAATGATAATTGGTTTAGCGACAACAGGTACAATTGCAATTTTTGCTTTTATGAGTGGTGGTTTATTCTTAAGCATCATGTGGCCTTGTATCTTCTCATTAGGAATTGCAGGTTTAGGAAAATATACTTCTCAAGGAGCTGCTTTCTTAGTAATGATGATTTTAGGTGGAGGTATTATACCACCGTTACAAGGTAAATTAGCCGATGTTATCGGAATACATACTTCTTATTTCATTCCTGTTTTATGTTTTGCTTTTATTGCATTCTACGGCTGGAAAGTAATCGGAATTTTAGAGAAACAAGGTATTGGAAACGATATCGAAGTGGGTGGTGGACACTAAAAATACACAACTAACCAAAACCGAAAAAATCCCATCAATGATGGGATTTTTTAATTTATAAAAGAAAACTATTATTTATTTCCTTTTTCAAAATCAGCTACAAACTGTGCCAATCCTATATCCGTTAATGGGTGTTTCAATAATCCGTAGATAGCTGAAAGTGGTCCAGTCATTACATCAGCACCAATTTTAGCACAATTCATAATGTGCATTGTATGACGCACAGAAGCTGCCAAAATTTGTGTTTCAAATCCGTAGTTATCATAAATCAAACGAATCTCTTCGATTAGCGCTAAACCATCCGTTGATACATCATCCAAACGACCAATAAACGGAGAAACATAAGTAGCTCCTGCTTTAGCAGCTAACAACGCTTGTCCTGCAGAAAAAACTAAAGTAACATTCGTTCTGATCCCTTTGTCTGAAAAGTATTTAGCTGCCATCACACCTTCTTTGGTCATTGGCAATTTTACCACAATTTGTTCGTGCAAGTCGGCTAACTCCTCACCTTCTTTTACCATTCCTTCAAAATCCAAAGCATTCACTTCGGCACTTACATCACCATCAACTAAGTTACAAATGTCAACATAATGTTTCAAGATGTTGTTTTTTCCTGTGATGCCTTCTTTTGCCATCAATGACGGATTAGTAGTTACTCCATCTAAAACACCCAATGCTTGTGCTTCTTTAATCTGAGCTAAATTAGCTGTGTCTATAAAAAATTTCATTCCAAATATATTTAGTTGTGAATACGCTAACAAAAGTAAGAAATGAAATGAGAACTAAAAATAAAATAAATACATAAAAAAACCGCCTCTAAAAAGAGGCGGTTTAATAATCAATATCCTTAAATTTCTAGTTTGAAGTAGAAGTAGATTTAACAGCTAAGTTGTAAACAACCAATCCAAATCCGATTTTGTTGATCGCATCAGCAATGTTGTAAGCAACATCTACACTTCCTTTTCCAAGGAAATCTGTGTACCAACCATCAGTTCCTAACATGTATCCTAATGGGTAAATTGCCCATCCTACAAGTACGAACCAACATAAAATTTTGTGAGAAGCCAATACATCGCCACCAGCAGCTTTTGCTAATTTAGAAGCTTCACCTAACCAAATTTCATAAACAATTACGAAATAAGCAAGACCTGAGATGAATCCCCACATGGCTGCTTGGTCACTGAAAATTGTTTCTCCAAAGTAACCTGTTACCAACATCACTATTGAAAGGAAAATCATTTTCCACAACAAGTTTTGTTTTGCACCAGCAACTTTAAGAATTAAATAAAACTCAAGACACATCAACGGCACAGTAAGTACCCAATCCACGTATCTAAAGAACGTTGGTGACTCTTGGAATGCATTCCAATAATCACGCATGTAAAAGTAGTGTACTGCAGCAATAAAAGTAATCAATCCTGATACTAATACTGAAGTACGCCATTTCTTATCGAATTGACTTAACGATAAGAAGAAAAAAGCCGAAGCAGCCATCATAGCCATGCTTCCAATGAAAAATGTAAATCCGACATAGTCGTTTGGTAGCATTTTTGCTACATTGGCAGAAATAAACATAAAATTTGACATAAAAATAAAAATTAGGTTAATTAATAATCTAAATTTACATTAATAATAAATACAAACATATATTATTGTTTATTTTTTTTAAAAAAAAGTTAAACAAAAATCAATTAATTATGTCAAAAACCTTAAAACTATCAGTCATCACTAGCTTTGTTGGTTTATGGCTAACTTCTTATTTATCAGATAAATATCAGATAGTTGTAGGATTTATACTAATTCTTACTTTTGGAGTGCTTCACGGAGCGAACGATTTAGTACTTATTAATCACTTAAATCCTGATAAAAAAATAAATTTTATCAAATTAATTGGAATTTATGTTTTCATTGTTGGAATTTCAGTCCTGTTTTTCACTTTTATACCAAGTGTAGCTTTATTACTATTTATATTAGTAAGTAGCTACCATTTTGGTGAACAACATTGGAATGCGATTATTACTACCAAAAAGACCTTTGTATCTTTGGTATTTCATTTTATATACGGGTTGTTAGTATTACTACTATTATTTTACATTAATAGCAGAGAAGTGATTTCGATAATAGCAGAAATCACTCAGTACACGATTTCTGAAGATTCCATCGAAATTGCGTTGTTACTTTGTTTGGCAATCTTTATTATCACAACGATAAAGATGTATTTCGTATCTACAGAATTCAAAAACAATATTTTTGAGCAATTGTTTTATTTAGTAGTTTTAGGAATTGTATTTAAAGCTTCTAGTTTAATTTGGGGATTTACGATCTACTTTATTTTTTGGCATAGTATTCCCTCATTAAATGACCAAATTACATTTTTGTATGGCACATCCACATGGGCTAATTTTAAACAGTATTTTAAAACGGCCTTTATTTATTGGTTTATTTCCTTAGTTGGAATTTTCGGATTGTATTACATAGCCAAAGATATGCTTGTTTTTGATGCCTTATTCTTTGCTTTTTTAGCCTCAATTACCTTTCCGCATTTTTTGGTCATATTAAATATGTACAAAAAAAATAGTTAGAGCACTATAGTTTATAATGATTCATAAGCATTTTTTCGTAGACTTTGTCTGGAAGTAGTCTTTTTAATACTATCGAAAACTTTTGCATAAACGCTCCTACTTTGTAGTGAATTTTCGGTTCGGAATTTTGAATAATTTGAAACACTGCTTCTGCCATTTCATTTGGATTACTTCCACTATCTACGTGTTCATCCATCGTTTTTAAAACATTGCTATATACCTTTTCGTACTCTGAACCTTTTATAATTGGAGCGTGATAGCGTCCAGAAGCAATATTTGTAGCAAAATCACCTGGAGCTACATTTGTAATTTGAATTCCAAAAGACTTGACTTCCATTCGCAATGCCTCTGTAATTAATTCCAAAGCTCCTTTGGAAGCAGAATACACACTTCGATACGGCAATCCCATATACCCTGCAATTGAAGTAATATTAATAATCAAACCTGATTGTTGAGATCGCATTTGAGGTAAAGCAGCTTTTATTACTTCGATAGGACCAAAAAAATTAGTTTCAAAATTATTCTTGATTTCATCCATTGGAATTTCTTCTAATGGTCCAGTAATTCCAACACCTGCATTATTGATAACAATATCCAAACGCCCTGTTTCTGAAATAATTTGAGTAAGTGATGATTGAATGGATTTCACATCGCGAACATCTAAAGCAACTAACGGAAAAATAGAATCAGTAATCTTTTCAGGATTCCTACTCGTTCCATACACAATAAATCCTTTTTGGTGTAAAAATGCACCAATAGATTTTCCTATTCCCGAAGACCCACCTGTTATTAAAACTACTTTATTCATTTTGATCAGTCAATTTGTTTTAATTCCTTTATGCCATAAAAATACTCAAAAAAAGAAGTTCTGAATACCTATAAACGAAAAAATCTTCCTAATGGAAGATTCATAAAAAATGGCAAGCGACCTACATCGCACCGCTCAACCACGTACCCTTGCTATGTTCCCATCCTGGGGGAGTCTGCAGGAGCTGGTCGTGTAGGACTTGCCGGTGCAAATATACAACCTTTTTATATTTTTGCAAGTGCATTGCTACTAATAAAATAAGGTTGTATATTCGAGAAATCAAATTTTAATCTATGAAAAAGTATAACTTCTTATTTATCATTTTATTAGGCGTAATTTTATCCAATTGCGGCGGAGCAAAAAAAGAAAATAATAGCTTGTTCTCTATTGATACATCCCAATTTAAAGAACTATACCACTATGAAGATTCCATCGAACTAGGTGTATTAAATCCCAACTCAAAAGTAGTGGATAGCGTAGTTTATTTTGTAAATGAGACTAAGGTTGGAACAAAAAAAGGATTAGGAAAAATTCCTTTTGCTCTTAAAGACCAAAAACTCGGTTATCAAAATCTTAAAGCAATTATTTATTTTGAAGGAGAAAATATAGAGGTAACAGACAGGATAGAATTGGTTTCAAACATAGCACCTAAATTATTGAATTATAGAATTGTAAATACCTATCCTCATGATATACAAGCATACACCCAAGGCTTGGAGTTTTATCGAGACACTTTGTATGAAAGTACTGGTCAAAAAGGAGCTTCTTTTTTAAGAAAATATGATTATAAAACAGGAAAAGTATTTAAACAAACTGATCTCGAAGCAATTTATTTTGGAGAAGGTATAACTATTATCAATAATAAAATATTCCAACTGACATGGCAAGAAAAAACTGGATTTGTATACAATGTAAATACATTTAAATTACAAAAAAGTTTCAAATATGATAAAGATATTGAAGGTTGGGGATTAACTAATGATGGTGAATACATTTATCAATCCGATGGATCAGAAAAAATTTGGAAAATGGATCCAAATACTTTGAAAATGATCAGTTATATAAATGCTTATTCATTGTCAACTAAAGTAACAGCTGTAAACGAGTTAGAATGGATAGATGGTAAAATTTATGGTAATGTGTACCAAAAAGATGCCATTGCTGTTATCAACCCTCAAACTGGAGCAGTAGAAGCTATTTTAAATCTAGCCGAATTAAAAACTAAAATCAAGCAAAGAGAAAATACAGATGTTCTTAACGGTATAGCCTACAATCCAAAAACTAAAACCCTATTTGTTACTGGTAAAAATTGGGATACAATGTTTGAAATTAAAATAATCGAATAAAAATAAAAAAAGCTTCAATTTCTTGAAGCTTTTTTATTTGTAAAAACAATTCTTATTTTCTAATTACCAATCGAAAACCTTCTCCATGAATATTTAAAATCTCAACATTTTCATCCGATTTTAAATACTTTCTTAATTTGGCAATATACACATCCATACTTCTTGAAGTAAAGTAATTATCGTCTCTCCAAATTTTAGTCAAAGCCAACTCTCTTGGCATCAAATCATTCTCATGAAGAATCAACATTTTCAATAATTCATTCTCTTTTGGAGACAATTTTATAGGTTCGTCCTTTTGAAAAGTCAAGAATCTCAATTTCGAATTTAAATGGAATTTACCAATTGTAAATTCAAATTGTACCTGCTCTGCTTTTACATCAGAAGATTTTCTTTGAATAATCGCTTTGATTTTCATTAACAGTACTTCCGAATCAAAAGGCTTGTTCAAATAGTCATCTGCACCTGCTTTGTAACCTTTCAACACATCCTCTTTCATAGACTTGGCTGTCAAGAAAATAATAGGCACTTCGGCATTTTTTTCTCTAATCTCTTTAGCTAAAGTATATCCGTCTTTGTAAGGCATCATGACATCCAAAATACACAAATCATAATTGTCTTTTTTGAATTTCTCAAAACCTTCCATTCCGTTTTTAGCTAATGTTACTTCGAAATCGTTGAGTACTAAATAATCTTTCAGTACTGCTCCAAAATTAAGATCGTCCTCTACTAAAAGAATTTTTCTGTTATTTTCCATAATCTAATTTATTAAGGGTAATTTTATAGTAAAGGTACTTCCTTTTCCTTTTTCACTTTCTACATAGACTTGACCGTTGTGGTCTTCTACAATTCGTTTTACATAAGCCAAACCTAATCCGTGTCCTTTCACATTATGAATGTCACCTGTATGTTCTCTGTAAAACTTTTCAAAGATTCTTTTTTGAGCTATTTTACTCATCCCTAAACCTTTGTCTTGTACTTTAATCAACACCATGTCTTTAATATTTTCAGTGTAAATATCAATTTGCGGTGTTTCTGGTGAGTATTTTATTGCATTTTCTAAAATATTAACTATCACATTGGTAAAATGATTATCATTCACCAAAACAGTTGTTCTAGTTGCATTAAAATGCGTAACCATTATTCCTGATCTATCTTCCAAAATCAAACTCACATGTTCCATTGCATCGTTGATTACGTCTTCAATCGAAATCGAATCTTTATCAATCTCTAACTCTTTTTTCTCCAATTTAGAAATTCGCAATACATTCTCTACTTGCGCATGCATTCGTTTATTTTCATCACGAATCATCGCTAGATAACGTAATACTTTTTCCTTATCATCAATAATTTTTGGATTTCGAATGGCATCCAAAGCTAAATTAATTGTTGCAATTGGAGTTTTAAACTCGTGCGTCATATTATTAATGAAATCGGTTTTGATTTCTGAAATCTGACGTTGGCGAATTAACTGACTCAAAGCACTCGAATAAGCAATAATAATAATTAACGTAAAAACGATAGAGAGTATTGTAATACTTACCAATTCGGATAATAAGAAACGCTTTTTGTGTGGAAAACTGACCATCAATTTATACTGCTCATGCTCTTCATTGTCAGTTAAAATAGGAATTGAATAACTATTTTTGGGATTGTATTTAAAATTAGCGGAAGCCACTTTGGTAGCCAAACCATTACTATAAATCCCAAATTCAAAACTAGTTTTTACACCATATTCCTCTAATTCTTTTTTAATTAAATTTTGAATATTGTCAGCAGTAACACGCTCTTGTAAAGGCATAGCAGAAGCAATATCTTTATAAAATATTTCAAACTGTGCATTATCTAATACATCTAAACTTCCTGATTTTTCAATACGCTCATCCGGTATCAAACTTTGAGAAAGCATCGAGTTTTCCAATGGTTTTGTATTGTAAATCTCTGTAACTCGTTTAGAACTAAAACTTTTAAATAATTTTGAACTATCTGATTTTTTATCAAATAAAGACGATTTAATATCAAAATCCTCCTCAATGATACTATTGGAATACACAATAGTTTTATTGGTTTTTAAGTTCTTTTGTACGTATGTGAATTGCAGTAAATCATCTTTTTTAGGAATTTTACCCGTACTGTCTTTTAGCTTATTGTACCGATCATAAAAACTATACGCCTCTTGTTTTTGCAATTTTTCAGCAACATTTCCCAAAACCTGTTTAACGTGAAATTTAAATTGCTCTTCATTGTTTTCTAATGAGGTATTAAACCAATACACTTGCACGAGTATAATCCCAATTAGGGATAAACTCATTAACAAAACCAACAATCTAAAGAATAGCTTACTCATCGAAACAAATTTAGTATTTTAACAATATAGTAAATAATACATTAACCAAATATTAACATCTAATCATTGTATTGCTAATTCTTTAAAATTTTAAGAATTTTATCGATTTCTAGTTGTGCTAGTTGTGCGGAAGTGTTGTCAATAACATAATTACTTTTTGCAGCTCGTTGATCGTCGGTCCATTGTGCATTAATTCGCTCCACAACCTGATCTCGCGAACTGTTATCACGTTGCATTACTCGCGAAATTCTATCTTCTAACGGAGCGGTTATTGTAATGATATAATCACAATTTTGATAACTACCACTTTCAAATAAAATAGCGGCTTCGTAGACAACAAATGGTTCCGACAGGTATTGGTCAAGCCAAATTTCAAAGTGCTTTTTTACTGCAGGATGAATGATGGCATTAAGTTGGCTTAACTTTTCAGAATTAGAAAACACTATAGCTGCAAGTTGTTGGCGGTTCAAAACACCATTTTCGAAAATAGCTTTTCCAAAAAAAGTTTGTATCTCTGCCACAACTTCGGGAGATTGCATCAGCTTTTTGGCTTCATCATCAGCAATAAATACTGGAATCCCAAGAGACTTCAAATAAGTTGCTAAGGTTGTTTTACCACTACCAATTCCTCCTGTTAAACCAATAATTTTTGTCATGAATTACTTTTTAAAAAACAGATACGGAAAAGCTACTTGGGGTTGACGTTTTAAAACAATGACTTTGATATACGATTCTAAAAATCCTAAACCGTAACCATAAAATTGTTTCCAAACGGCAATTAATGACAAGTAACCAATTCGTACACTTCTATTTTGAATACTTGAAGTTACAAACAAAATAAAGAAGTACAACATATAGAGTTGTAGAAAATAATCAAAAGTCAACAGCAATAAGGCTACCGATAAAAAGAAACCTAATATAAATGCGGTTGGAAAGAAAAAAGTCAATTTATTATGTTCCGGATACCAACTATTTAAAATTGGACGGGCTTTACCAAATTTACTCACTTGAATAGAGAATTTATCCCAGTCAATTCTGCGTTTATGATACACAAATGCCTTAGAAAACAATCGGGTTTCAAATCCTAAATTCCACAAACGAATTGATAAATCTGGATCTTCTCCTGGATGAATATTACCGAAACCGTTAGACGCTTCAAAGGCTTTTCGGGACAATCCCATATTAAAACTTCTTGGTTGGAACTTCCCTATTTTCTCTGAACCACCACGAATTCCACCTGTAGTTAAGAAAGACGTCATGGCAAAGTTAATGGCTTTTTGAATATCAGAAAAACTATCCAAAGCTTTGTCCGGACCTCCAAAACAATCCACATAATCTTGTTTCAAGGCTTTGTCTACTTCATCTAAATATTGAGCAGGGATAATACAATCCGAGTCAAAAATGATGAAATAATCACCGCTCGCCTTAGACATCCCATAATTTCTAGAGTCGCCAGGCCCAGAATTTTCTTTATAATAATAGGCAATGTTCAACTGCGCCATGTACTTCTGAATTACTTCTCCACACGGAATTGTTGAACCATCTTCTACAATGACAATTTCAAAATCATTAGTATACGTGGTCTTAGACAAACTTTCTAATAATTCATCTACTTCATCAGGTCGGTTATAAACAGGTATAATAAGAGAAAAATGCATATTCAAATTAAATATAGTGTTGTTTTTGGATTGTGGAACAAATATAGTTTTTATAGCGTATTGGTTGCAAAAAATAGTTACCTTCTTGGTTTATCAAAAAAAATGCACCCAATTGGGTGCATTTATATAGTAATATAATCAGAAATTACGAAATACTTGGTACTTGTACCATTTCGTTAGTATCAGCTAAATAATCTACGCCTTCAAATCCAAAACCAAATAGGTTCAAGAAATCTTGTTTGTATCCAGCTAAATCTCCAATTTCTGGTAACGATTCGGTAGTAGATTCTTTCCACAAAGCAGCTACTCGGGCTTGAACATCATCACGCATTTCCCAGTCGTCAATACGGATTCTTCCATTATCATCTGTTGGAACAGCCTGTCCTGAATATAAACGGTCTTGGAACAAACGTTGGATTTGTTCGATACAACCTTCGTGAATTCCTTCAGCTTTCATGATTTTATATAACAATGAAATGTACAAGGGAATTACTGGAATAGCTGAACTCGCTTGGGTAACCAATGCTTTATTTACAGACACATACGCTTTTCCATTCAAAGAAGCTAAGTCTTTTGTAATTTCAAAAGCGGTTGCTTCCAAATGATCTTTGGCACGACCTATTGTTCCTTTTCTGTAAACTGCTTCAGTAACTTCAGGTCCAATATACGAATAGGCTACTGTTGTTGCTCCTTCAGCTAAAACATTAGCGCCTTTCAAAGCATCCATCCACATTGCCCAATCTTCACCACCCATAACTACAACTGTGTTATCGATATCTTCTTGAACCGCTGGTTCGATAGAAACTTGTGTTACATTTCCAGTATGGAAATCAACTGTTTTATTAGAAAAAGTACCTCCAATTGGTTTCAAAGTAGAACGGTGTAAAACTCCTGTTGTAGGATGCATACGCACTGGTGAAGCTAAACTATAAATTACTAAATCAATAAGACCCATATCGGCTTTAATCAACTCAATCGCTTGTTGTTTTACTTCGTTAGAAAAAGCATCTCCATTGATACTTTTAGCATACAAACCTGCTTTGGTTGCTTCTTTTTCAAAAGCAGCAGAGTTGTACCAACCTGGCGAAGCTGTTTTTCCTTCACTAGGCGCTTTCTCAAAGAAAACACCCAAAGTGGCAGCGTTAGAACCAAAAGCGCTTGTAATTCTTGAGGCTAGTCCAAATCCGGTAGAAGCACCAATTACTAATACACGTTTAGGTCCGTCAATAATGCCTTTAGATTGTACATAAGCAATTTGATTTTTTACATTTTGCTCGCATCCAGCTGGGTGAGCTGTCAAGCAAATAAATCCTCTCATTCTAGGTTCTATAATCATATCTTTAATTCTAATTAATATTCGTGTTTAGTAGTGTGCAAATATAAACCAAATCTTTAGTTCAACAAGGATTTGGCGTGAATTAGAGCCGAGTCAGATACTACTGCACCAGATAACATTTGGGCAATTTCTAGTACTCGTTCCTCCGTATTTAATAATTTCAATTCTGATTGTGTATCGTCTCCAACAGTCGATTTGAATACTTTAAAATGCGCATTTCCTTTAGCCGCAATTTGTGGCAAATGGGTAATGGCAAAAATCTGCATGGTCTGACTCATTTCTTTCATGATCTCTCCCATTCGAATGGCAATTTCTCCCGAAACTCCTGTGTCTATTTCGTCAAAAATAAGCGTTGGTAATTTTGAATATTGTGCCAAAATCGCTTTGACAGCTAACATAATTCTAGACATTTCCCCTCCTGAAGCTACTTTTTTCAGTAAACCAAAATCGGTTCCTTTATTCGCAGAAAACAAAAACTGAATTTCGTCTTTACCGTTTTGGTAATAATTGTCAACTGCTTTAATTTCAATATTGAAACGCACATTAGGCATTCCCAAAGTAGCTAAAATAGCAATCAGTTTGTCCGATAAAACCGGAACAGCATTAGTACGTTTTTGATGAATAGTCAAAGCCAAAGCGTCCAATTGATTGGCTTTATCTTGAATCGATTGGGTTAAAGTAGCAATATCGCTTTCTAGATTACCCAATTCAAAAAGTGTCGTTTCTAATGTGTTTTGGATAGCCAATAATTCGTCAACCGTAGTAACCTGATGTTTCTTTTGCAAATTAAAAATCAACTGCAATTTCTCACTTATCAAATCCAATTGTACTGGATCGTTAATTAGTTTTTCAGAACAATTGGTCAATTCATCCGAAACATCGTCTAATTCAATTGCTAAACTTGTAATACGTTCTAATAACGAAGCGTATTCTGGAGCAAAAGCGGCGATTTTTTGCAAGGCAATTTTAATCTCTTTCAAAGTAGACAACGCTCCTATTTGTTCTTCATTGGCTAAAGCCAAGGATTTATCCACCGCTTCTTTGATGGTTTCTACATTATTTAGTTTTTCAAAATCAGCTTCTAATTGTTCTTGCTCACCTGATTTCAATTGAGCAGCAACTAATTCGTTTAATAAAAACGTATTGTATTCTTGTTCCTTAATGGATTCAGCTTGCTTCTTTAAGAGCGAATTCAAATGGGATTTATCTTCTTTGTAACTTTTTAGAAGGGACTGATAACTTTGAATTTCAGACTGATTGTCTGCAATCGCATCAATAATTTTGAATTGCACATTTTCATCCGACAATTCTTGCGTTTGTTGTTGCGAATGAATGTCAATCAAGAACAAACTTAAGTCCTGTAATTCTTGAAGATTTACTGGGCTATCATTAATAAAAGCTCTTGATTTACCCGAAGGGAGTATTTCTCTACGAATAATAGTTTCATCTTCGTAATCCAAATCATTCGCTTCAAAAAAAGGTTTCAAATTGTATTTTGAAATATCAAAATACGCCTCAATCACACATTTTTCTTCCTTATTTTTAAGCGAAGTTAAATCGGCTCGTTTTCCTAAAACCAATCCTATTGCGCCTAATATAATCGACTTACCAGCACCGGTTTCTCCAGTTATAATAGAGAATCCTTTTGAAAAATCGATAGCCAATTTTTCAATCAATGCATAGTTTTTTATCGATAGCGATGTAATCATATTAGCAATTGAACTTTAGGTTAATTTTAGAACTTAATAGTATTCCATTTGCTAGAATTCATAGGAGAAACTCTGTTCAAATTATTTACTAGATCAGTTATTGAAATACTTGGTCCACCTGAAAAAATCGAAACAATTTCATCTGATTTGGCATCAAAAAACACTCTAGTTAAAAAGGCATTAGGGCGAACCGAATGCACTTTGCTTAGTTCGTTCAAAGCCAACTTAACATTCTCTTTGGAAGCTTTTAAATCTTTAGTCATTCCATCTAAAGCTGTATGGTATTGATAAGAAACCGACCGAATTTCACTAAATGTTGGCGACAATAAATCATTGATTAAAAAGTACCTGTTTTGAGTTCCTTCAGATTGTGTCCAACCTTTTCCTCCACCTTGTTGTGCCAAAGTAGCAATATTTTGTGCAGCTTCTAAAAAAGAAGTTCCCGATTGTTCAACAAATGAATCAGCATCCAACCCAAGTATAATATGACAATAATACGCAACAACAGCTACTAAATTAGAATCATAAGCATTAGGGTTAAAGATTAAGTTTTCAAATTCTACATAGCGAAAATTGAAATCCTTATCATTAAAATTAAAAACTGGACTAGAATAGGTTGAATTAAAAATAGGACGTGATGATTGTACCTGAATTGTTCCTGAAAATTGATCTGTAGTTCCAGCAGTTAGGTTGATATAAATCGAACAGTTAATTTTTTCATTCTGTTTCATCACTTTACCTGACCAATCTGTTTTGTTTACAAAATCAGTTAGCGAGGATTGTAATGTTTTGAAAATTTGTTGATTAACATTGGTAATTTGTTGTGAATTGACGGTAACCGTACAATTTAGCTGTTGTGAATGTACGGTGATACCAACCAGAAAAAAAAATATAACAATTAGATTACGCATTGAAATGGGATATTACCTTGTTCATAATGTCTACTGCAACCGCTTCTTTTGATTTCAATTCCATAGGTTCAATATTGAAATTTATATCAATGAAAGTAACTTTATTAGTTTCGTTGCGAAAACCAGCACCTTCATCTTGAAGTGAGTTTAAAACAATCAAATCTAAGTTTTTTTTCTGAATTTTCAACTTCGCATTTTCAATTTCATTTTCAGTTTCTAAGGCAAACCCAATCAAAAACTGATTCTTCTTAGCTGCACCCATAGTAGCTAAAATATCTATTGTTTTTTCTAATTCAATTGAAAATTCAGCCTCTGATTTTTTAATTTTCTGCGAAGCTACCGTTTTAGGTCTATAATCCGCAACTGCTGCTGCTGCAATAGCAACATCAACTTGTGGAAAATAGCGTTCACAAGCTTCTAACATTTCTTGAGCCGAAACTACTGAAATCAATTGTATTGCTGAATGATGTACTTTACAATGAGAAGGTCCCGAAACTAAAATTACGGAAGCACCTAATTGTGCTGCACTGAAAGCAATATAGTAGCCCATTTTCCCAGAAGAATGATTGCCTATAAATCGAACAGGATCAATAGCTTCGTATGTTGGACCAGCAGTAATTAATATTTTTTTTCCTTTAAGAGGCAATTTACTTGCTATATCCGCTTCCAAAAAAGATACGATATTTTCAGGTTCAGCCATTCTTCCTTCACCCGATAAACCACTTGCTAATTCGCCACTTTCAGCAGGAATTATGGTATTTCCAAAATCAGCCAACCTTTTAAAATTAGCCAATGTAGAAGGATGTTTGTACATATCCAAATCCATAGCTGGCGCAAAATAAACTGGACATTTTGCCGATAAATAGGTAGCTAACAGTAAGTTATCACAAGTACCAGACACCATTTTTGACAAGGTATTGGCGGTAGCTGGAGCTAGAATCATAAAATCAGCCCAAAGTGCTAATTCTACATGATTGTTCCATACTCCTTCTTCAGTGGATTGTAGTCTATCTTTAGTAAGAGTATCATTGGTATCGTAAAAAGTAGAATAAACAGGATTTTTGGATAATGTCGCAAGAGTAAGTGGTGTGACAAAATCCTTAGAAGCAGGTGTCATGATCACTTGGACATGTGCACCTGCTTTTATAAAGAGTCTTACCAATGAAGCTGTTTTATAGGCAGCAATTCCACCAGACACTCCTAGTAAAATTTTCT
>JACCDZ011725562.1_pt1 | contig 26990 bp, 27 predicted proteins | sample 7449551 | NCBI WGS metagenome assembly JACCDZ01 (sample SAMN15323452, study PRJNA562643) | freshwater metagenome | isolation source: river surface water | place: USA:Blue River Watershed | collected 2017-08-18 | reverse complement strand
ACTGGCCGAGTACAAGGTGTGATACTCCCAAACTACACAGACGCACTAGAAGTAGGGAAAACTCTACGTGGTGAATTCGTGGTAAAAGTAAAAGGCAAGGTAAACCCTCGCCCAGAGAGAAATGTAAAAGTGGGAGTACTCAATGGTGAACTCGAACTTGAGATACAGGGCATAGAGGTACTAGCAGAAGCCGAGACCTTGCCTTTTGATATGTCACTCTCTGGCTACAACCTAGAGCTCACTACAGAGCTAGACAATCGTGCTCTTGTTCTACGCCAGCCTAAAATCCAAGCAGTATTCAAAGTGAGTGAGACTATCATCGATTCATTCCGTGAATTTATGAAGCAAAATATGTTCTTTGAATTCCAGGCTCCGTCTATAGTACCTGCTACTGCTGAGGGTGGCGCAGAAGTTTTCCAGATAGATTATTTTGATAAAAGAGCATACCTCTCACAATCTCCGCAGCTCTACAAGCAGATAGTCATGTCTGCTTTTGAGCGATGTTTTTCTGTGAACAAAGTTTTCCGTGCAGAACCATCTTCTACTACTCGCCACATTACAGAGATAGTGTCACTCGACGCTGAGATGGGATTCATCGATTCTTGGGAAGATGTGCGCGATATGGCCGAAGATACTGTGAGATATATATTGAAGCAAGTAGAAGAGAAAAATGCAGAGCACTTAAAATTGCTCGATGCTACTTTGCCTGTGATGATAGACAAGACTCCTACATATTCACTACGCGAAGTTCAACAAAAAATATTTGATGTCTATGCTCGTGATGTCCGCGGTGAAAAAGATTTGAATGCTCAAGATGAAAGAGAGATATGTGAGATAGTAAAAAATGAGACAGGTTCAGACTTTGTCTTTGTCTATGGTTTTCCAACTCGTCAAAAACCTTTTTATGTTTACGCAAATCCTGAAGAGCCAGAATACAATGAAGGTATGGACCTATTGTGCCGTGGACTCGAATGGCTGTCTGGTGGACGTCGTGTAAATAAATACGATCAACTGATGGAAAATGTAAAGACTTGGGGTATGGATCCTGCAAAGGTAAAGATGTTCCTAGAGGCATTCAAATACGGTGTACCACCCGAAGGAGGTTTTGCTTTTGGTGCAGAGCGTATCACAATGCAATTGCTTGGACTTAAAAATGTGCGTGAAGCATGCATGTTCCCACGTGACATGAACAGAATCGACGAGAGACTAAGCGGTGACGGAGAAGGATATTAAAATAATATGGAAGAAACTGCTACATTTTACAAAGTAAAAGCAGGTTCATTTGAAGGGCCACTAGAGCTCCTACTTTCTCTTATAGAGAGTAGGAAGCTTTTTGTTAACGAGATATCACTGTCAGACGTGACGAATGATTATATATCTTATGTCAAAAGTATGTCTGATATCCCGACTGAAAAGAGGGTGTCAGATGTATCGTACTTTATACTGATCGCTTCTACTTTGATCTTGATAAAATCAAAATCTCTACTACCGAATCTCGCTTTATCAAAAGATGAAGAGGAAAAGATTGTGGATCTAGAATCAAGATTGTCTCTATATAAAATCATCAAGGATGTGAGCGTAAAAGTCCGTGAGAATTTTGGCCAGCAGATTTTCCATGCACCAATGGATAGGAATTTCAATGAAGTTATCTTTTCTCCGGATAAAAATATCACTATTGCCAATATGGCAAACTTGGTAAATGAAGTATTGCAAAATACTCCAAAGAAAGCCGAACCATTACCCGAAGTAGAGATCAAAAAGGTTATGAGTATAGATGAGATGATAAATAGTCTGACGGATAGAATACAGGATGCGATGAATTTATCATTTCGGGATTTTACAAAGAGTCATGGAGGAGGGGATCATCGAGAGGTCAAGGTTCATGTTATCGTTTCGTTTCTCGCCATGCTAGAATTGGTAAGAGAAGGTGTGATAGACGTGATACAGAATAATCATTTTGAAGATATGAGTATTAGTAAGCAAATCGTTCCTTAAAAGTAATTAATCTCCGGGTACGGATTTTTCAGAAAAAATATCGATCTTAAAAAATATCTGAAGTTGGGGCTCGACAGCCTCAAAACCCCCTACGATTAACAACTTTTAATTCACTTAATTAATTTTATGCATTTAGAACAAAAAATAGAAGGATTACTTTTTTATAAGGGCGAGAGTATGACGATAAAGAAAATCGCCGATATTTTGTCTGTATCTGTAGAGGACGTAGATAGTGCGTGCGTAGCACTCGCAGAAGCACTCTCTACTCGAGGAGTGGCCCTTGTTCGCAATGGCGACGAGGTCATGATGTCTGTATCAAAAGAACTTTCATCAATTATAGAATCCCTACGAAAAGATGAAATTACAAAAGAATTATCAAAGGCGTCACTGGAGACATTGTCTATCGTTCTATATAAAAATGGTGTGACTCGTAGTGAGATAGATTATATCCGTGGAGTGAATTCTAGTTTTATTCTCCGCAATTTGCTCGTTAGGGGATTAGTGGCAAAAGAATCTGACACAAAAGACACTAGGAGGGTCCTGTACAAGCCGACGATAGAGACTCTGTCTTATATGGGTGTGACAAAGATAGAAGATCTACCTGATTATGGGAGTGTGGTCGCTCGATTAAACAATACAATCAACAATCAAAACAATGACTAATGCAATAAAAATATTATTACCGGCTACGGTATCTTTTATCTCAGGTATTTTTTTGACACCAATTCTGACTCATTATTTTTTTAAATATAAAATGTGGAAGAATACTTCTCGCAATGAAAATGTACCAAAAGGTGAATTCCAAAATATCCATGATGGTGTAGCCGAATTGTCTACTCCTCGTACAGGGGGTATGGTTGTGTGGATGTCTGTATTGTTTACTATTTTTATATTTCTTATTTTAAATATTTCTTACAATTCTCTCTGGACAGAGAAGATGTACTTTATCTCTCGTGGGCAGACTATATTGCCATTGTTCACTTTGATTGTAGCGTCCCTAGTAGGGTTGGGAGACGATTTTATACAGATATTCGGTAGAGGTGTCTGGAGAAAAGATCCAATCATTTTACGTTTTATAAAGTTGTCTATAATTTTAGTATTAGGAGTGATCATTAGCTGGTGGTTCTATAGCAAGCTAGGGATCAGCTCTCTGTATATACCGAGCTATGGATTTATAGAACTTGGATTTTTATTTATACCAGTTTTTATATTTGTTATGATCGCAGTGTGGTCCGGTAGTGTGATCGATGGTATCGATGGACTCTCTGGTGGAGTACTGGCATCTATTTTTGCTGCTTATACATTTATATCGTTATTTAATGGGCAGATAGATTTAGCGGCTTTTTGTGCTGTGGTCACTGGGGGGATACTTGCATTTCTCTGGTTCAATATACCGCCTGCGCGTTTTTATATGGGTGAGACTGGCATGATGGGTCTGACTGTCACATTGTCTGTCATTGCATTTTTAACAGATACTGTTCTATTGTTACCAATTATTGCATTCCCTCTGTTTATGACTTCACTATCTGTGATTATACAGATGATTTCTCGTAAATTTAGAAATGGTAAAAAAGTATTTTTATTTGCACCATTGCATCACCACTTTGAAGCTCTCGGTTGGCCTAAATACAAAGTTGTTATGAGGTACTGGGTGGTGAGTATTATCACTTCTATCTTGGGTGTCATATTGTATCTCGTAAGTTAGATATGAATCCCGTTAGAGATGCGTTTGTTTTATCTCTAACTACGGTTGTTTAAAAAATAAAGTCGTATTATTTACTAGAAATTTAAAATATACGGAAATGTAAACATTTCCTATCTCTAACGGGATGAAAACAAAACACATCGACAAAGTATTTTTTGGTATAGTTGTAGCCCTCATAGTGGTGGGGGCTGTTATGTTTACATCTTCATCTCTGGGGATACTTGCCAAGAATGAAGCGAAATTCTACGGAGTCATGTTCAATCAATTTGTCTTTGGACTACTTGGTGGATTGGTGGCTATGTTTTTTACTATGAAGATTCCATATAAATTCTGGAGGGCATACTCACTATATATATTTATCGGGGCTATCGTGCTGACTTGTCTGGTCTTTGTGCCACATGTGGGATTCTCTCATGGAGGTGCTAGACGCTGGATCAATGTATTTGGATTGTCTTTTCAGCCTGTGGAATTTCTTAAGATTGCTTTTGTTATTTATTTTTCTGCCTGGCTATCATGGGTGAAGACAAAGGTTTCTGATTGGAGGTGGAGCGTACTACCACTAGTGGTACTACTCGGACTGATCGCTACTATCTTGATAAATCAGCCTGATACAAAGAGTCTGATCCTCATGTCTGCGACTGCATTGGTTATGCTATTTGTGTCTGGTATGCCGTGGAAATATATATTGATGATGGTTATGGTGGCGATGCTCGCTTTTGGTGGACTAGTCATGACAAAGCCATATCTTCTCGAGCGAGTAAAAACTTTTATGGACCCATCGTATGATCCATCCGGATCTTCGTATCAGCTCCAGCAATCTCTGATCGCCCTGGGATCGGGTGGTGTGGCTGGTAGAGGCCTGGGTCAGAGTATACAGAAATTCAATTACTTGCCGGAACCACAAGGGGACTCTATATTTGCAGTCATCGGTGAAGAAGTAGGGTTCATCGGTTCTACTTTACTCATATTCCTTTTTGTAGCTTTTGCTTTGCGTGGATATAAAATCGCATACTATTCGCCAGACTCTTTTAGTAAAATATTTACTATCGGTATCATCACTCTATTCACTGCTCAATCATTTATGAATATCGCATCGATCATCGGAGTATTCCCACTCACGGGAGTGCCACTTGTTTTCGTATCTCATGGTGGTACGAACCTACTCCTAGCTATCGGTATCATCGGAATAATCTTGAATATCTCACGAGAACAAAAGAAAACTGCCTAATTTTAAAAAATTAACAAAATAAGCTATACTAATACTATGAAAATATTGTTGACAGGAGGTGGTACTGGTGGTCATTTTTATCCACTTATCGCTATTGCCGAAGAGATAAATAAGCTGGTAGATAAAGAGAAAATACTAGACGTAAAGCTATACTATATGTCCGATGCACCTTATGATAAAAGGATGCTTTTTGAGAATAATATCGAATTTGTAGGAGTGCCTGCAGGCAAGATGCGCACATACTCATCTATCCTGAATTTCTTGGATTTATTCAAAACTGCTACTGGTCTATTCTATGGCTTGATTAGACTCTTCTCTATATATCCTGATGTAGTTATATCAAAGGGTGGGTATGCATCATTCCCAGCTGTATTCGCAGCAAAGATTTTGCGCATACCCGTGATCGTACATGAATCAGATTCTAGCGCTGGACGATTGAATCTTTGGGCTTCAAAATTCGCAAAGCGTATCGCTGTGTCATATCCAGAGGCAGGTGAGCAATTCCCCAAAGATAAAACTGCATGGGTGGGTCAGCCTGTCCGACGCGAAGTATCTGCTGCCGCGACTACTGGCATGTTTGAATTCTTTAAACTCAGTCGTGATGTGCAGACTATATTTGTAGTAGGCGGGTCACAGGGTGCAGAAATCATAAACAGTACATTGATCGAGGCATTGCCAGATCTGATATCAAAGTATCAGATTATACATCAGGCTGGTCCAAAGAATTTTGAAGAAGTAAAATTGCGCTCTGATTTGATGCTAGAAAAGAATCCATATAAAGCTCGCTACATAGTGTATCCATATCTGAACAATCTAACTACAAAGATGGCTGCAGGCGCAGCGACACTAGTCATCTCTCGTGCAGGGTCTACGATATTCGAGATTGCAGCTTGGGGTGTGCCATCTATCATCATACCGATCACAAATTCAAATGGTGATCACCAGAGGAAGAATGCATTCTCTTATGCTCGAGCTGGAGCTTGTGATGTACTAGAAGAAGCAAATCTAACACCACATGTACTCGTAGCCGAGATCGACAAGCTCATGAATAATACAGATAGGTTGAATCAGATGAAAGAAAAAGCAAAAGCTTTCTCTACTCCAGACGCAGCTACAAAGATAGCCCAAGAAGCGATAGATATGGCCCTTGCTCATGAAGCTTAATTAAAATATATGAATACAAATACAGATAATAAAAAAATAGTCACACGTTTTGCTCCATCACCTACGGGCTACATGCACATAGGGGGTGTTCGTACTGCACTTTATGCATGGGCATTTGCTCGCAAGAACAATGGAACATTTATCTTGCGCATTGAGGACACAGATAAAGCGCGTGAAGTCGAAGGATCCATTGATCACATAATAGAGACTCTAAGATGGCTCGGTATCACTTGGGATGAGGGTCCTGATATTGGTGGACCTCATGATCCATATTTACAATCACAGCGCCTAGATTCATATAAAAAGTATGCACAAATTTTAATTGATAAAGGGTTGGCTTATGCAGATCCGTATACAAAAGAAGAAGTAGACGCTTTTCGAGCACAAGCAGAGCCTGACAAAAGAGCATTCTTCTATCGTGATCATAGCCCCGAGAATCCACCCGTGTGGGATGGTTCACAGCCACTTAGATTAAAGATTACAGATGTAAAATCATACGAATGGCATGATGAAGTCAGGGGTGATTTAAAGGCAGGCCCGGAGGCTCTTGATGATTTTATTTTGATTAAGAGTGATGGATATCCTACTTATAATCTTTCTCATATTATAGATGACCTTGAAATGGGTGTGACTCATATTATGCGCTCAGATGAATTCATCGCATCTACTCCAAAATTTCTCGCACTTTACGATGCTCTCGACATCGAAAGACCTCATTTTGTAATTCTTCCCCCAATCATGGCAGCAGATGGCAAGAAGAAGCTTGGCAAACGTGACGGAGCAAAAGACACACTTGATTATCGAAATGAGGGATATCTACCTGAAGCAGTAATAAATTTTATTGCATATATTGGCTGGAGTCCTGAGGATGAACGAGAAATATTCACTCCTGAAGAATTTATTAAGATATTTGATATTCCTCGTATCCATCGTTCAGGTGGTGGATTCAATGTTGAAAAACTTGATTGGATAAATCGTGAGCATTTAAAGAGATTGTCTTATGAAGAACAAGAAGAGTATATTTTGAAATTCATGCCACAATCCATAAAAGACCTGCCTGGATTTTCAAATGAAATAGTCCACAATATCACTCCTGTTGTAATGGAGAGAATATCAAAAGGTACTGATATCATCGAGATGGCGGAGGCTGGAGAACTATTGTATTTTTTCGGAAAACCGGTATATGAAAAAGACGTATTGTTTTTCAAGTCTTCAAAAATTCCTCTAGATAATAAATATGAAATTCTAGCCTCTTATTTGGAAAAGTCTATATCTATAATCGATGGAATCATAGAGGAAAACTTCAATAAAGATTTTATAAAGGAATCTATTTGGCCATTTGCAGAAGAAGTGGGACGTGGGGATATTCTCTGGCCTATACGATACGCTCTATCAGGTAGAGATAAATCACCGGATCCATTTGTATTAATGGGGATACTCGGTAAAAAGGAAACAATAGAGAGATTGAAAACGGCAATTCAAATTTTAACAAAATAGTAGTATACTGTAGAGGTGAAAATTAAATTTTTACCTCTATTTGTTTTTTTAACCATAGGCATTTATATGTCTTTCTTTTCTTTTGATGTGAATGCAGAGACTGCAGAGCAGATGAGGGAGCGCATAGATAGTGCGAGTGCTGAAATTGCCAAGATAGACCGAGAGATTGCCAGGTACCAAGGTATGATAGACGTGACTTCTTCAGAAAAGACAACTTTAGCGAGTATAATAAAAGAATTAACTCTGACTAGATCCAAATTACTCGCAGAAAAACAAAAGATTGAAAAACAAATCAAAAAGACTGGCCTAGTCATAGGATCTCTGAATACTGAGATAAAAGAGACTCAGAGCGACATCGATATCAGCCGTAGGGTAATAGCAAAATTACTATACGAGCAGTATCAAAATGAAAATATTACACAGCTGGAGAGAGTATTATCGTCTGAAGATCTCAGTGATGCTTCTTTTAATTACAATTCTGTGATGTCTGTCAGTGCAAAGCTCGATAAATCCATCGAAGAATTGTCTGATGACAAGGATCAGCTCCTAGTATCTAAGACCAAAAAAGAATTAGAGGAGAAAAATCTAAAAACTCTAAAGAATACGCTAGTTCAAAAACAAAAAACAATTGAGATAACAAAATCAGAAAAAGATAATCTTTTACAGGAGACAAAGAACAAGGAAGCTGAGTATAAAAAGATGCTAGCCGAGCAAATCAAGATCCGTGATCAATTTGAGAAAGATATCAGAGACTACGAATCAAAACTAAAATTCTTGCTAAATCCTAAATTGATACCATCTGCTGGTTCCGAGGTATTTGCATGGCCATTGGATAAAGTATTCATCACTCAATTATTCGGCAAGACTTCTGCTTCTGGGCGCCTGTATGCATCTGGATCTCACTCTGGCGTGGACTTCCGTGCTCCTATCGGTACACCTGTAAAATCTATGGCAAATGGTACGGTGATGGGCGTGGGAGATACTGATCTTTATTGCAAAAAGGCTTCTTTTGGAAAGTGGGTATTTATAAAGTATGACAATGGTCTGTCCACTACATACGGACACCTTTCGTCTTATACAGCAAAAGCTGGGGATGAGGTAAAAACTGGTGATGTTGTAGGATACAGCGGCAATACTGGTCACTCTACAGGTCCACATCTGCATGTGACTGTATATGCATCTCAGGGTGCCCGAGTAGATACTGTGCCTAGTATATCTTGTGCTGGCAAGACATTTATCATGCCTATCGCACCTACTAGTGCATATCTAGATCCGATGCTATACCTACCAAGAGTCACATCAACAATGGTCAAAAAATAATCATAATGGTATTATTTATTTATGAATAAAAATCGTCAAAAGGGAAGTGCTTTATTTATCTTAATCGTAATAATTGGTTTGATTTTGGTTACTCAGTATAATTTAAAAAGTATTTTCGAATCTCCTCAGTTTAAAGAAAATATGGCATATTTGAAATCTATCCCTGCTATGGTTTTTAAAACTCTAGTCATTGACCCCACAGTGAATAATCTGAAAACGCAGGTAGATAGCCTGGGTATAAATCAGAATACAATTGATAAATTAAATAAAGGTGAAATCCCCGAAGACCTAAAAACTAATTTTAATATCAGCAAAACTTCGAATTAAGGAGGCGGGGAGGTCTCGCCCTACGGTCGCGGGTACTTTTCGATTCGCAAAGCGAATAACGAAAAGTCTTTCGACTCCCCGCATGCAAGCAAAGCAGTTTGCTTGCTCTCGGGCACACAAATAAAAAGAGCCTCTTTCGAGGTCTTTTTTATTTGTGCCCGAGGCGGGGGTCGAACCCGCATCCCTTGCGAGACACGATTTTAAGTCGTGCGCGTATACCAATTCCGCCACTCGGGCAATGGATAGATATTATCACATTTTACTTGATATGTTAAATATATATTTTTTTATTTCGAGCATTGTGTTGTATAATATATGTATAATATTCATTATGTATATAGAGAATTTTTAGTCAAAATTTGTACATATTTATTTTTTTAAATTTCATGACAGAAAGCAAAGACGGTGTAGTAGTGGGTTATAAGCCTGTGCACTTTAAGAAGCGACTAATCAATCATGTTGTTGATTATGTTTGTACTTATGTATTAATCATAATAATGAGTATATTTATTACAACATATGGTTTTGTTTCAAATATTTTGGTTATATTTTCAACAATTGTTTTTTATTTTATATTTGAAAACTTTTGGCAGAAAACACCAGGTAAATGGATTACAAAAACAAAGGTTGTAAGTCTAGATGGTAGTACACCGACTCAAAAGCAAATTTTAATTAGATCCCTGAGTCGATTTGTTCCTTTTGAAGTTCTTAGTTTTTTGAATAACAAGAATCCTTTTGGTTGGCATGATAAATGGGCAAAAACAACAGTAGTTCCCGATGAATATACTGCTGATAATGTAAAATCAATTGATTGGGTTGAATTAAAAAAATCAAACAAAAGAAGTGTCGTCGCTACTATTATTATCACTCTCATTATTATAGCTATCATAGGGATAATGGCTTCAATCGCTTTGCAGTCATTGGTGAAAGCTAGAGAAAAAGCCAACATTAGAATGATGAATCAAAATCAAAATGTAGATTCTTCGTTGAGAGATGTTCTGTAATATTTAAAAACTACCAATACTAGTTTAAAACCCCCAGCCAGAGCCTAAAGCCATGGCTAGGGGTTTTATTTATTATATGTAACCACATAAATACAGAAAACCCACAAACGAGCGGGTCGTCTGTGGGTTTAAATTTCTTGCTGGGCAGTACTAGTATTTTCCTTAGCAATCTTTAATGCTGCTTTGAAGCAAGGTGCTTCACTATCCCATGAATCAATTCCTTTTTTCTGTGACAAATAACAATTCATTATAGAATTATAATAATTGTAGGAAGACAATCCAAATTCAGTTCCCATGAATACATAAAACCATACACAAATCCATAATCCAATCATACTAGTATTACAAAAGATAATACCAGTGCAAGCTACAAGCGAAGTATACTTATTCAAATTATTTGCCCATAAAAGGCGTAAGTATACCTTCAGGTTTGACTTGAAATTTGAAAGTCGTGTTGCCTTTTTCAGTAATGAATTACTCACAATAATGATGCTAAAAAAGATGGTCGGTATGTAAATGAATGCATAACCATAATTTTTAGTCATATATGCATCATGCAATGATAATGGTTGTGGGATTATAAGGTTGAAAATATAAAATGTGGGGTATCCAACAAAAAGCAGATTGGCTACTGCCAATGATGTAATCAGATCAAAAATGAACTTTTTCATATCTTGTGTTTTTTATAATTTTATATTACATTTTTAAATATTTGTCAACCCTTATTAAACATCATATTTTTTGGTATACTTGAAAAATGTCACAGAAATACTACACAACAATAGGTCTTGAAATTCATGCAGAGCTTAATACGGTGTCCAAGATGTTTTGCGGGTGCAAGAACGATCCCGAGGAGAATCACCCAAATTACAACGTATGCCCAGTATGTATGGCCCACCCAGGGACACTCCCAGTATGCAATAAAAAGGCCATAGAGAGCGTCGTACGCGTAGGAATGGCTATAGATGGGGAAGTTTCCGATTTCACTGAATTTGACCGTAAAAACTACTTTTATCCAGATATTCCAAAAGCATATCAGATTTCACAATACAAATACCCAATAGTCAAAGGTGGTAAATTGGCAGGGGTGGATATCACTCGTGTACACCTCGAGGAGGATACAGCTACATCATCCCACAGTGCAGATGGATCTCTCGTAGACTTCAATCGTGCTGGAGTGCCACTGATGGAGCTAGTGACCGAGCCTGTGATACATGACATTGATCAGATCGGAAATTTTGCAAAAGAGCTACAGATGCTACTACGATATCTCGGTGTGTCAGATGCAAATATGGAAAAAGGTCAGATGCGCGTCGAGGTAAATATCTCTGTATCTACTGATCCGGATAAATTCGGTATACCAGTAGAAGTGAAAAATATTGCTTCATTCAAATCAGCTGAACGTGCTGCTATCTACGAACAAAAGCGCATGATAGATCTTATAGAAGCAGGCAAGATTGAAGAGATAGTAAAAGAGACTCGTGGATGGGATGATTCAAAACAAAAGACTTTCTCTCAGCGTCGCAAGGAGACTGCAGATGACTATAGATATTTCCCAGATCCAGATATCCCAAAATTCTACTTGAGCAAGATGTTCAATATGGAAGAATTGCGAGCTGATCTACCCGAGCTACCGTCTGCAAAGCGTGCTAGATATCAAAAGGACTATGGCATCAAAGATGAAGATATAGAGAGTTATGTAGGAGATATGAAATTAGCAGAATGGTTCGAAGGTGTGGCTGCAAAGCTGAATGGCCCTGAGCAGATCAAGACTGCATCGAACTATATCACCTCAGACTACCTAGGACTGAAGAAATCTAATCCAGAAATAAATCTACCGAACAATGAGCACTTTGCAGAATTGATCCGTATGACTACAGATGGCCTTATCTCATCTCGTGCAGCAAAGGATATCCTAGCTATGATAGTAGTCGCAGATGAATCACCGATGAAGATTGCCACAGAGAAGGATTTAATTCAAAAGAATGATGAAGGTGCATTAAAGGAAATCGCACAAAAGATCATCGATGCGAATCCTGCAGTGGTGGCTACATACAAAGGTGGCAAGGAGAATGCACTGATGTCTCTAGTGGGACAGATCATGAAGGAGACAAAGGGAAGTGCCAACCCAGCCCTAGTGCAAAAGATTCTAAAGGAACTCCTCGCTTAAAACTAAATAATTTTAATATAAAAACCTCAGTATTGCTGGGGTTTTTTTGTTTGTTGAATGCAAATATTTGTATGGTATACTGTATACATATTAACAGTTAATCGGATAGCATCGCGTACGCGACGTGATTCCGTAGAATCAAAATCATTATGATGGCATTAGCAATATTGGGACGTGTTTTGTTTGGAGCGTATTTTCTTTATTCAGGTATTAATCATTTTAGGAATCAAAAGAGTCTTGCAGGTTATGCAAAATTCAAAAAGGTGCCTATGCCAGAATTGGCAGTTCTCATCACTGGTGTGATGCTAGTAGTCGGAGGTGCAGGTATTTTGCTCGCTGTAAGTCCTGCCTATACTAATGCTTCAGCATTGATTTTGACATTGTTCATGGTACCTACTACATTCATGATGCACAATTTCTGGGAAGAAAAGGATGCTCAAGCGAAGATGAATGATCAAATCGCATTTATGAAGAATGTAGCCCTCATCGGCGCACTTCTCATGTTTCTTTAATTTAAGTTTTTCAGTTTAAAACCAGTCCTAAGCCTTGCTTAGGACTGGTTTTTATTTATGCTTATGATTGGTTTTTTATGCCTTTTTGCTATATAATCCACATATGGAAAAAGGAACACTATACATAGTAGCGACACCGATCGGTAATCTCGAGGATATGACCCTCCGGGCTATTCGCATACTAGGAGAGGTAGATACTATACTATGCGAGGATACTCGAACTACACGCGTACTCCTCAATAAATACGATATACATACAAAATGTGTGAGTTACCACGCCCACAGTACAAAGAATAAAGAAAATGTAATTATTCAAATGCTAGAAGAGGGTAAAAATCTCGCACTGGTATCTGATGCTGGTACTCCATGTATATCAGACCCAGGTGTGATGTTAGTCGCCCAAGTATATGAATCTTTTGGTTCCGAAGCTCGTGTAGTACCTATACCAGGGGCTAGTGCTCTGGTATCTGCTATCTCTGCTTCTGGTGTATCTGCTGCCGATTTTATATTCCTCGGATTCTTGCCTCACAAAAAGGGGAGAGAGACTCTGTTTAAGGAAATTGCAGGGAATGATCGCACTTATGTATTCTATGAATCAAGTCATAGGATAATGAAGACTCTCGAATCACTATCGAGTGTACTTGATGAAAAGCGTACAGTTGTAGTTTGTCGTGAATTGACCAAGACTTTCGAGCAATTTATAAAAGGTGACGCCTCTTATGTCCTTGACTACTTTACAAAAAATACAGATAAAGTTCGCGGAGAATTCGTCGTCATTGTAGCTCGTTCTTAAATAGTTTATAATCAAATAATGAGAAAAGAACGCATACTTTTAATCGTAGGAATATTAATCGCTATTTTGCCTTACATGGGAATACCTAGTTTTTTTAGGTCACTATTTATTAGTGTCTTTGGTCTACTAGTGTCATTTATTGGTTATCACTTTTACAAGAGCGCAAAAAAGAGAATTTTGAGTGAAGAAAATCACATGCAATCATTTGTAGAAAGTGCAAACATAAATCAATAGTATGGCTATCATAATAAAACGAAGACATTTTAAAATTTTTATAACACTACTGATCGTCGTATTGGTCTTTTTCTTGTCTTATTTGTTTATTTCTTATAAAAATAATTTACCCCATGTGGATGACTTGAATATAGCTTCTGTTTCGGATTCTTCTGCATCCGTGGGTACTATATCTACACCAGAAAATGCTGCGACTCCTATAATAGCCACACATATAACTACACCAGAAAAAGTAAAAGCCCTCTATATGTCCAGCTGGATAGCCGGGGTACCTAGTAAGAGATCAAGGCTCGTGGATATTGTAGACAAGACCGAGCTGAATTCTGTCGTAATAGACATAAAAGACGCCACAGGAAGAGTGTCATTCAAGACAGATGATCCTTTTATCAAAGAGTTAGGCTCAGTTGAGAATCGTGTTCGTGATATGGCTACTTTTATCGAAGATTTACACAAGAAAAATATCTATGTTATCGGGCGCGTGTCTGTGTTTCAGGATTCATATCTAACAGCAAAAAAACCAGAATGGGCTATAACTCGCAAGAGTGATGGCAAGGTTTGGAAAGACAGAAAAGGTTTATCATTCCTTGATCCTGCACAAGAGGAAGTCCTGCATTATACTGTAGCCATTGCAAGAGCTTCGTATGCTGTTGGTTTTGATGAGATAAATTTTGACTATATTCGATATCCATCTGACGGAAACATGAAAGATATTAATTATAAATTAAAAGAAGGTGTGACTCGTTCTGATAACCTTGAGAAGTTTTTTACAAATCTAAATGCTGAAGTAAAAAAAGAGAATCCCATCATGATGTCTGCTGATGTATTCGGCCTGACTACTGAGGCAAAAGACGATATGGGTATCGGTCAATTATGGGAAAAGATAATTCCTCACTTTGACTACATATCTCCTATGGTATATCCGTCTCACTACCCAGCGGGTCAGTATGGATTAAAGAATCCTGCTGCTAATCCTGGTACTGTAATAAATAATTCCATAGTAGGTGCAATAAAAAAAACAGAAGCTATGGGTCTACCAAAGACAAAAATCCGTCCATGGCTCCAAGATTTTGACCTAGGTGCGAATTATGATGCTACTATGGTAAAAGCTCAGATAGACGCTACCGAGAAGCTAGAGGTGGGTGGCTGGATGCTATGGGATCCTAAAAATATATATACTCCTACTGCTCTGAAAGTACAGAATTAATCAATCTTTATGGTACAAATAAATTTTAAACAAAAATATTTTTTTATCGCTACTTCTGTTATTTTGATAGTAGGTGTTTTTGCTGGCGGATACTTTCTCGGCAATAAAAATCAGCCAGAGTCAGTGCCTATAATAAATATTACCAACTCTACAGACTCCACGGTATCTACGAATGCAGATTTTGCTCCTTTTTGGAAAGTATGGCAAAAGATAAATGAAAAATCTATCTATGCAAACAAAAAAACAGATCAAGAAAAGGTGTGGGGCGCAGTCCAAGGACTAGCATCTTCACTAGGAGATCCATATACAGTATTTTTCCCACCCGAAGAGAGTAAGTTATTCAATGATAGTATTCATGGTTCGTTTGGCGGAATCGGAGCTGAGATTAGTATAAAAGATAAGATTTTGATGATAGTTGCCCCATTGAAAGATTCACCCGCATTTAGAGCTGGGCTGAAATCAGGAGACAAGATATTGAAGATAGACAAGACTGATACTACAGATATGACTGTCGACAAGGCTATCAGTCTGATTCGAGGAGAAAAGGGTACAGTTGTTAATCTAAATATTTACCGTAAGGGAGAAAAAACTTCACGAGACATATCTATAACTCGTGACACGATAGAGATACCTACTATCGATACCGAGGCTCGTGATGATAGTGTCTTTGTCATCAGCCTATATAGCTTCTCTGAGAATTCAGCTGAACTTTTTAGGAAAGCATTGTTGGATTTTAGTAAGACAGGATACAACAAATTGGTGGTAGACCTGCGAGGGAATCCCGGTGGATATCTTGATTCTGCTGTGAACATTTCAAATTGGTTCCTTGATGCCGGAAAAATTATTGTTACTGAAGATTATGGAGACAAAAGAAAATCTGATGTTATAAAAAGTCGTGGCCCAAGAGTATTTACTGATCAATTAAAATTGGTGATATTGGTAGATGGAGGTTCTGCTTCTGCCTCAGAGATCCTTGCCGGCGCCCTACAACAAAATGGATTAGCTACTCTAGTAGGAGAGAAGACCTTCGGTAAAGGTTCTGTTCAGGAAGTTATTGACATCACAGATGACACGTCTCTAAAGGTCACTGTCGCTCGATGGTTGACTCCAAATGGAGATTCAATATCTGAAAAGGGTTTGACTCCGGATCATATAGTCCCGATAACAGAAAAAGATTTACTGGACAAAAAAGATCCTCAGCTAGAAAAAGCAGTAGAAATATTAAAAGGTAAGTAGAAAAATGAGACTCCCAGAGTCTCTTTTTTCATATTTGCATGAGCTATTTTATAGTGTTATATTCAATATATGAAAGTTATATTATTGGCAGACATACAAAAGATTGGTAAAAAATATGATATTAAAGAATTTGCAGATGGGTACGCTCGCAATGTCTTAATAGCAAAAGGCCTAGCGGAGCTCGCTACTCCCAATGCTATAGCTGTAGTAGAGAGCAAGAAAAAATCTATGCAGAAAAAGCACGATGAAGAAGTGGCTATATTCCATAGTATGGTAGACAAGATAAACAATGAATCACTATCATTGACCATAAAAGCAAATGAAAAAGGACACCTATTTTCTGCTGTTTCCCCAAAAGATCTCGTAAAATTAATAAAAGAAAAAACTGGTAATATTGTAGACGATCATTCTATCGTCATACCGAATCCAATAAAAGAATTGGGAATTCATTCTTTTAAGATTAAAAAAGGTGACGAAATAGGGGAGTGCAAAATTCAAATAATAAACAAATAGATAATAAAAAACCTCTCACACGAGAGGTTTTTTATTATATTACGTTTACAACTTTTTTAACTGAAGTAGTTCCGTTAAAGTTTATTTTTCTTTTTGTTGTAAATTTAATTTTACCTTCTTTGAGTGCAAAAAGGGTATGATCTTTTCCTGTATCAACATTTGTACCAGCTAAGATTTTTGTACCACGCTGACGAATGATGATTGAACCAGCTTTTGCAGTTTGACCAGCATAAAGCTTAGTACCTAGATACTTTGGATTTGAATCTGTTAAGTTTTTAGCGCTACCGCCAGCTTTCCTATGTGCCATAATGTTAAAACATATGTTTTCAGGGCCATAAAGCCTAGAAAACTTTTGATAAATACCTTATAATTAAACTTGTATTAGTATACCTGAATTCTCTGATAAAATCAAGGGGTAGATGGGGCCTTGTTTTATATGGGAAATATCCCTAAAAATGCTAAAATATATAGTATATTTATAATATAAATCAAATGCGCACACTTTCAAATATAATCATAATAGTATTGGTTTCTATGCTTTTTTACTCATATAGGGTAGAGATAAAAGACTTGTATGTGCATACCCTCTCTTTTATCGATGAGAATAATGTTGATTTAAAGTCTGATACTAGCCCCGTATTTGACCTAAACCCAGAGCCTCAGTCAAAGATAGACATCATCAAAAAGATTGTGAATGAGCCAGAGCCTCTGCGAGTCATAGACCCACTAATCACAGGTACGATCAACAATCAATCTCTGACGGTAGGAGGCATACTAAATTCTACAAATGTTTTTAGAAAAGACACTTCAGATCTACCCCCACTTTCTCTAAATAAAAAATTAAATACTTCTGCTGAGATTAAAGTAAAAGACATGTTCGAAAAGCAATACTTTGAACACAATTCTCCTGGAGGTAAAGGAGTGGGAGATCTGGGTAATCAGGTAGGATACGAGTATATAGTGATTGGCGAAAATCTAGCCCTCGGAAATTTTAAAGATAATTATGATCTAGTTAAAGCATGGATGGATAGCCCTGGACACAGAGCAAACATCCTCAATTCTAAATATACAGAGATCGGCATAGCCGTGGGTCAAGGTAAATACAATGGTCGCAATGTGTGGATGGCAGTACAACATTTTGGTACACCAAAGAGCCTGTGTCCTAGTATAGACAAAGTACTAGATACTGCTATCAGTCTAAATCAGAAAAAAATAGATAATTATCAAAAGGAATTGGATACCCAAAAGAATAATATAGACAGCGGGGGAGTGTATGGGGGTAAAACCACAAATGAGCAAATTAATGATTACAATTCCCTAGCGTCCTCTTATAATTCACTGCTCCAGAAATTAAAATCCCAGATCGAAGATTATAATATGCAGGTAATTAAATTCAATGCATGTATTAATGGTCTAGATTCTTAAAATAATATATTGAGGGAAGGGCTGAAAAGCCCTTTTTTCATAGGTGTTTTTTATATGTGAGTGTCGCACAATATATCTTTTACGACATTACATATAAAAAACAACGCGGAACAAGATATATAATCCTGCGCCCGCGTTGAGTGTCTGATTCCTACTTAGACTGTTTTCCTATTAATGGAATTTTGTCATGGTCTGGATCTAATTCTTTGAATACTTCAATCCCCTCATAGATGCTAAGGTAAATTTTCTGGTCCTTTTCATTTTTCATAGTGTATGGATAATCACCTATGTATCCATATGAAAACTTAAGAGACTTGAACTGCATAGATAGCTCAGTTGGACCTTCTTGTCTTTGAGGAAATACTTCAGAGTGGTACAACCAGTGGTGCTTTACTAGTTCGCTTATCAGTACTGTGTGTTCAATCTCTGATACTGATTCTAGCATTGTCTTGAATCTCTTGGATGGTTCTACTAGTAATAAAAATTTATTTGGATGATAAATTCTACTGGTATTTTCATCTTCTTTTTTTACGATACCTCTATTTGGTATGTGAAATTTTCTTAATGTTGGGTCAATCTCGTTGGACTCATAAGATATTAATTCGTCCTGGTCTGTTTGTTTTTTCATTGTAAAGACTCTCAGTTCACCATCTTTATCTTTTGTAAATTCAAAGCAGATTCCACAGAGCGGACTCTTAACATATCCAGAAAACAATTTGTCTAAAAGATCCTGTAGCGGACCTTGGTTTTTGGGTGTATTCATAATGTGAAATTTTTTTGTATTATAATACAAAATACACCATACCGTCAATGGCATGATGTATTAGATGTCACATATTAAGCTCTGTCTAGTTTATGCATTTTTGCCTGCTACATATCCTGTAGTCCAGCATAACTGGAGTGGAAATCCTCCTGAACGCTTGTTTATATCCAGCAAGTCCCCTGTCACATATAGATTTTTTATGATTTTTGAATTCATAGTCTTCATATCTATCTCGGTCAGAGTGACACCTCCATCGGCCACCACAGCTCGCTCGTAGCCCATCAGGCCTTCTATCTCAACTGACAAGGCTTTTAGTCGATCTATGATCTTTCTGCGGTCTTCCTTTGATATACTGTGCACCTTTGTATCAAAATCTATATCAGTAAAAAATGTGTGGAGAGATTTATGCATCCCCTCTGGGACTATCAATTTAAAAACAGTTCCAAAATTTTTATTTTTATTCTCATCAAATATCTTTAGTATCTTTTTATCGAGCATTGATATATCGTGATCTGGGTATAAATCTATTTTTGCAGTTACTATACCGTCGTATAGTAATTCTTGGACTTGAGCTGAAGAATTTAGTATCAATGGCCCAGATAGCCCAAAATGAGTAAAGAGTATCTTCCCTTTCTTTGAAAAAGATTTTTTATCATCAAGATAAAACGTAATCTTCATAAGGTCTACAGATACTCCAGCGAGCTCCTTGACCCAGTTATCCACTACAGCTAGTGGTACTATCGTAGGTGTCGGATTCTTTACTTTATGACCTAAATCCCGAAGGAAGTTGAATCCATCACCAGTAGATCCGGTTTCTGGATGTGACAATCCGCCGGTAGAAATTATAAAAGATTCCGCGCTATATGAACCTTTTGCTGTCTCTACTTTTTTAATTCTAGATTCTGTGTGGATTATATTGCGAACAGCATTGCCCATAATCATGTGAATGTTTAACTTCTTTACTTCTTTTTCCATTACATTCAATACATCTACCGCTTTCTCTGTATGAGGAAAAGCACGCTTGCGCGCCTGTACTACTAGTGGCAATCCTAAATCTTCAAAGAATTTAAAAGTATCCATGTTGCTAAATTGAGAAAATGGAGAGTATAAAAAGTCTTTTGCATCTCCATATATAGATAGTAGCTTGTGTATGTCTTCTTCGGCATTTGTCACATTGCACCTACCACCACCTGTTATCTTTAATTTCTCACCAAGCTTCTTATTCTTTTCGATTATGCATACTTTTCGTCCTGCACGTGCAGCTGTAATAGCCGCCATCATCCCTGAGGCGCCACCACCGACAACTATCACATCAAAATCTAGATTATTGTTCATACTCATATATTTAAAAGGCATCCAATTGGATGCCTTTTAAATATAACATATTATAGAACTTTTAGCTCTTTATCAATGGATTCCATGTCTACATCTAGCCCAGATTCGATATCTATCTCTTTTAGAGATGAATCGATAGATTCTGTTGTGTCAGACTCTGTCATTTGGTCTAACGTATTTACTTCTTCCTTTTGAGTCATCCTTTCTTTTTGTGTAGACGCATAATAAGCAAGACCTGCTATAACTATTATCAACACAATAGCTCCAATAATTAATTTATTTTTATTCATATTTTTATATTATCTTTTTAATTATATTAATTTGTTGTGTTTACTGTAGCTTCTGTTGTAGCGGGTGCTGTTGCTGGGGCTTGTTTTGGTGTTGTCTTCTTTAGGACATCTGCTGCTTTCTTTACTCCATCACGAGCTAGCTTTACCTTTTCTTGGACAGCTTTTATGTCTGCATTGAAGGTGTCACGAGTAGACTTCATAGTTTCTTTGGCTTTTGTAGGATCTGTGATATCTATAGTGTAAACTTTTGCTGACTGAGTAGATATAGCTGTGCGAGCATCAGATATGAGAGTCTCTGCTTTTGCTATCTCAGCTAGGGCAAGTGTAGTGTCTGCGCCAGTAGCCCCAACTTTTTCTGATCTAGACTTAATAGAAACTAATACATTTTCAACACTATTGACAGTATTCGTAAATCGTGTGCCAGTATTCTTATTTGCATTATCTATTATGTTTGCAATATTTTCAACTGAAGCTTTTTTCTTCTCGTCTTTTATCGCACCTAGTGATTTTTTCAGCACTTCTTTTGCTGCTTCGGCTTTGGCTTTCATCTCTGTCTTCATCTCTTCTTTCTTTACCTCAAACTCCTTTCTCTTTTCTAGGACATTTTTCAACATCTCTTCCCTCTTTGCTTCTATCTCGGCTTTTTTCTCTCCTGCTTTCTCTGTAATTTTTATTTTTCTATCTTCTATCTTTTTATCAAAATTAACCTTCTTTTCTTCCATTTTGATTTTTCGATCCTCTGCCTTTTGTTCAAATTGTATTTTTCTGTCTTCTATCTTTCCCTTAAATCTTAGGCGATCGTCATTCATATCATCCATATCCTCACCATCAGCATGTTCTACCTCAACTTCGCTTTTCTGAGAGTCATCATTTGGGGATGTTGAATTTTCTTCTGCATTCACTACTCCAGAATAAAACATTAAACCAAAAATGGCTAAGAGTGCGTACTTTTTAATAAATTTTTTTTGCATAATTAAATTTTATTGGCACTTTTTAGGTGTCAATGATTAAACTACTACTAATACATATATTATATAACAGTGATATTATTACACAATAAAAAAATCCCCATTTCTGGGGATTTCTCTCTACCAACCAAAATCTTTACCTACATCCTCGGGGGTCTCTCTCTTGCGTGCTACTACTACGTGACCATTCTCTATTATAAGCTTCAATGGTGAAGATAACATGCAGTGATGTGCTGAGAGTGGATCCTGGTATGCACCTGTATCCATAACTGCAATATACATAGGGTCTCCGCCGGCACTCGAATCGTAATCTGGCAGAGTCACGTATCCATCTTTACCTGTGTAAATATCATCAGAGTCACAAGACGATCCGGCAAGCCATACATCTTCTAATTTGTCGTCTCGCTTGTTATTTACCGGAGCGATTGCCCATTTTTGTCCTATGGCCCATGTGTCTAGTAGGTCGTTCATAAAACTACCATCTATCACATACCATTTCTTTGCTGATGCTTTTTTATTATTGATAGCTTTTGTATCTATGATCTTGAATACACTGATCTGAGCAGGAGCTACAATGTAGCGACCCCATTCACATACAAGATTTGGCTGAGGCATCTCATGCTTTTCTGATTCTTTCTTTATAAGCTGGAAAACTTTTTCCATTAATTTATCTATAGGATAGCTCTTTGTCCGAGTGTACGGGATAGGCATACCTCCACCTATGTCTAGAGTATCTAGCGAAGGATTTTTTTCTTTGAGCTTAAAGTATACATCCAATGCATACTTTATAGGACCTAGGACATCAGACAATTTTTCAATTTGTGAGCCGATGTGATAGTGAACAATCTTTAGATTTTTAAAAGATCCCATCTCTAGTATTTCTTTTGCAGGAAAACCAAAACGGTCTATCGGCTTGTTCCAGTACGAATCTGCCTTTACTGGCATATCTAGGCGAATACCCACATCATATTTTGAGTGCTGTAGGAACTTTAGTTCATTTGGGCCCTCAATCAGTGGGAATATTTTTATACCCTTGTGCTGTAGATCATCGATGAGATTGATATATTTATCTGTTTTTGGACCTGAACAAAGGATACGGATGTTTGGATTGAAAGTCTCTTGCTCGAGCATCTTCTTTATCAAATATAGATCGTTGAAAGATGAAGTCTCTAGGTGCGCACCTTCGCCCACGATAGACATGACTACCTCTTTGTTCTGATTCACCTTCATAGGATAGTGGTAAAAGAATTTACCTTTGTATCCCACCTTTTTAGACATATGCTCTGCTAGATCTAGGAAGTCCTCCAATCTCTCTTCAACGACAAAAGGCATCAATATCTCTAGTGATGTGCCAAATTTTTCTGCAAGGTATCGTACGTTGTAAATATTGTGACCTTCTTTGATAATCAGATCACCCTCTTTACTATAATCAAAATATTGAGTATTAAACTCTTTCATTCCGAGCTTCCAAAGCTTCTTAGAAGCGGATACATTTTTGTTCATCTCTTTATAACAAGCGCGATTTTTACTCCGCCTGTAATAAATAATAATATGATAATTATACATGAATTTGACGAAATGTAAATATCAGGGTGCTTATCCACAAAAAAGTATTGACATATTCTGAGATTTTAATACAATTGAAATTAAATTTTAAAGTTGTATAAACCAAACTAAACTAAACAAATGGAAGCAAAAATGAATTCTGGTGACACACGAAAACTGTATGTCAAATTTAACCCTGATGGATCATACCTGCTTGTAAAATGGGAATATGTTTCTGAAGCATGGAAACAAAAAGCCTCTGAGTGTGGTATTGAGTCTGATGGCGTACTGGGCATTTACTCTCCTATTCTTCCCTGTAAAAATAGTTGCGTTGCTTACGGAATTAGATGGCACTGGCATAGAGCCCTGGAAGATGAGGATTTTTTGGAACTTGTAATCAAAAGCCTAGACAAGTTTCCTGCAGATCAAGCAAAAATTGACGAAGGCAATCGAAAGTTTTGTCAGGATGTTCTTAAGAGATTAGTAGATAAAAGTTACATTAGTGATAATGATTTAATTCACTACTCTCTGATCATTAGCGAAAGTTAAACATAAAAATAACCGGACACGTTTACGTGTTCCGGTTATTTTTTTAATACTATATCCCCTCTTCTTTTAATTTTTCTACTGCCTCGTGAGCTTTTTTGGATAGCTTGCTAGGCATCTTTACTTGAATGCGGATTATTATATCCCCTCTATGTGAGCCATTTGGTACACCTTTACCTTTTACTCGTAGTAGCTCTCCGTGATTTACTCCTGCTGGAATTTTGATGTCTAAGTTTCCATCCAATGTCTCCAATTTGTACTCAGTGCCGAGCATCGCATCTGTTAGCTTGATGTGGATATCTGTCATCAGATTGTTCCCATCTCTCCTGTATGTCTTGTGTGGTTTTACATTTAGTCTGATGTATAGATCGCCAGATGGTGCGCCCTTCATAGCCTCGCCATATCCGGTCATCCTGATAGTCTCGCCATTGTGTAGTCCGGCTGGGATGGCTACATTGATAGTCTCTTGCTTGTGTAGGACACCCTTGCCACTACATTCGCTACATTTCTCATGAGGAATTTTTCCTGTACCAGTACAAGTATCACAAGATTTTACACTTTGGAATGATCCGAGGATTGATCTCTTTATCTCTCTGATTTGCCCCTGACCATTACAGGTCTTGCATTCATCCATCTTTGTCCCCACTTTGGCACCAGTACCTTTACAGATAGCACAAGAAGATTGTTTTGAGAGCTTCACAGCCTTGTCAGCACCAAAAATAGACTCTTCGAAACTCATATCTATTTCTGTAGATAAATCGCGTCCACGGCGATTCTGGGCCCCTCTACGGCCACCTCCGAACATGTCTCCAAACATTTCACCTAGATCACCCATGTCGAATTCCATTCCGCCCTGACCCTGAGAAAATCCAGAGAAATCAAATCCTCCAAAACCCTGACCTCCTCCGAATCCTCCCCCTTGGCCACCACCAAAACCAGCTGGGCCCTCGGATCCAAATCTGTCGTATTGTGCACGCTTTTGATCGTGAGATAGAGTCTGATACGCTTCATTCACTTCTTTGAATTTAGAATCATCACCCTTGTTTTTATCAGGGTGGTATTTATGCGCCATCTTATGAAAGGCTTTTTTAACCTCATCTTTTGAAGCGCTCTTATCTATTCCTAGTATATTGTAGTAATCTTTTGACATATGTTTTTCTATTATATAGATAGACACCAAAATCTCCAAAATTAACTTTTGGAGATTTTAGGTTATTATTTCTGTTCTGGATTTTCTTTTACTTCTGCGTCTTTTATCTCATCTGGCTGAGCTTCTGGTGCACTCGCTGGAGCTTGCTCTGCTCCTGCTTTTTGCATTTCCTCACCGATTTTTGACATCTCTGCAGATAGCATCTCTGTAGCATTTTTAATAGCTTCCATATCAGTACCTTCTTTTGCTTTCTTTACATTTTCGATGACACCTTCTACTCGTGATTTTAGGTCACTTGAGATTTTATCCCCATAATCTTTTAGAGATTTTTCTGCAGTAAAGATCATCATCTCAGCTGTATTTTTCATATCTACAACCTCTTTCTTCTTCTTGTCTTCTTCTGCATGAGTCTCGGCTTCTGCCTGCATCTTTGTGATGTCCTCCTTTGTTAGACCTGAAGAAGCTTCGATACGGATTGATTGCTCTTTTCCTGAAGACTTGTCCTTAGCTTTTACATTCAAGATACCGTTCGCATCTACATCGAATGTCACTTCTACCTGAGGCATACCTCGGGGTGCTGGTGGGATACCTTCTAGAATAAATCGTCCTAGAGATTTGTTGTCACTAGCCATTGAGCGCTCACCCTGAGTGATGTGGATCTCTACACTAGTCTGATTGTCAGCTGCAGTTGAAAATGTCTGTGATTTAGATGATGGGATTGTAGTATTTCTCTCTACTAGCTTTGTAGATACTCCGCCTAGTGTCTCGATACCTAGAGATAGTGGGATAACGTCAAGTAGAAGAACATCTTTTACATCACCCTGTAGTACACCAGCCTGCACAGCAGCACCTAGGGCTACTACTTCGTCTGGGTTGATGCTACGATTTGGTTCTTTTCCAAATAGGGCTTTTACAGCTTCTACTATTGCTGGCATTCTTGTTTGACCTCCTACCATGATGATCTCATTGATCTCATTCATGTTGAATGGTGAGGCTTCCATAGCACGCTTTGTGATCTCGATAGAGCGCTTTACATACTCATCTGCTAGAGATTCGAGAGTAGCACGAGTCATCTTTTCTACTAGGTGCTCTGGACCTGATGCACCAGAAGTGATGAATGGGATATTTATCTCCGTCTCAAATGTTGTAGAAAGTTCAATCTTTGCCTTTTCTGCTGCTTCATCTAGACGCTGTAGAGCAAGAGGATCCTTTGATATATCGATACCTGTCTTTGCTTTGAATCCATCTGCTAGCCATGAAATTATCTTTTGATCGATATCACGACCTCCCATATGAGAGTCTCCGTCTGTAGATTTCACTTCGATCACATCATTTGATACTTCAAGAACTGATACGTCGAATGTACCACCTCCAAAGTCATAAACTACGATCTTTTCATCTTTCTTTGTGTTGAATCCGTATGCGAGAGCTGCTGCTGTCGGCTCGTTGATAATACGCATTACTTCTAGTCCTGCGATTGCACCTGCGTCTTTTGTAGCCTTTCTCTGTGCATCATTGAAATATGCAGGTACTGTGATGATAGCCTGAGTGATTTTCTCTCCGAGTTTCATCTCTACATCTGCCTTGATCTTTGAAAGGATCATAGCTGAGATTTCTTCTGGACGCTTTGCTTCATTTGCTAGTGTGACTTCTACTCCATTATCTTTACCTTTTGTAGTCTTGAAAGATGCAGTTCGCACTGTCTTTTGTATCTCTGGATCGTCGAAATTGTGACCCATAAAGCGCTTGATTCCGTAAACTGTATTTGATGGATTTGTCACAGCCTGACGCTTTGCTAGTAGTCCGACAAGACGATCACCATTCTTTGCGACCGCTACGATAGATGGAGTCGTACGAGCACCCTCTATGTTTTCTATTATTTTTGGCTGACCACCTTCGATGATCGCCACTGCACTATTTGTTGTACCCAAGTCTATACCTATGATTTTTGACATAATGATTATATATAATTAATTATAATAAAATTTTTAATTCAAAATTATTAATTTTTAAAATTAAGACATTTAGCCTTATTTATAAAATTAAAAATTACAAAATTAAGAATT
>JACCDZ011269641.1_pt1 | contig 27006 bp, 21 predicted proteins | sample 7449551 | NCBI WGS metagenome assembly JACCDZ01 (sample SAMN15323452, study PRJNA562643) | freshwater metagenome | isolation source: river surface water | place: USA:Blue River Watershed | collected 2017-08-18 | reverse complement strand
TGACGGCATTGGCGCAATCGCTGCTGAAGCCCGAGACCGCGTGGACCTCGCAATCGGCCTTCAACCCGGCCCGCTTTGCCCAACGCCCAAGCACCAGCTTGGTCGAAGACGTTGAGCCACGCTCTGCACCGACTTTTGCGGATGCGTCTTTTGCAGGAGCAACAGATGCCGAAGCCGACGCCAACGCCGAGATCCATGCAAATGCAAATGCAGATGCAGAGGCTGTGTCCCCTGCTGACTTTGCGCCAGTCGCTTATTCATCAACCGGTGGCGACGAGCAAAACACGGCAACAGAACCCACCGAGTTCTCGCAGACAACCAATGCCGCAGAGCCTACCGAGGCCGCGCCAAAAGCCATTGATTCGGTGTGGGACAACCTGCCCGACTTGGCGCTTGAACCCGAGAGCCCTTCGGCCAATCCAGCCGCTCCACAGGACCCTGAACATGCATGATTTTGGTCAATCGGTGGACGAGCTGTTGCCACAACTCAAAACCCGCGCCCCCGAGAAATGCGGCACCTTGGTGCGGCTGGTGGGCTTGCGGCTAGAGGCCCGCGGCATCATGGCCCCCGTGGGGTCGAGCTGCATCATCACCGGCACCGAAGGCCAAGAGGTCGAAGCCGAGGTGGTGGGTTTTCATGACCAAACTTTGTTTTTGATGCCCTTGACCGAGCCCACCGGCATCGGCCCAGGATCGACCGTGCGGCTGGCGCAAGACTTGGGCACCGCCGGCTTGGGCCCAGCGCTTTTAGGCCGCGTGATTGACGGCCGTGGCGAGCCCTTGGATGGCCGCCCTCGCCCGCAATACGAAACCCGTTTGAGCCTGCAAGGCTTGCCGCTCAACCCGATGGAGCGCGGCCCCATTGACACCATTTTGGATGTCGGGGTCAAGGCCATCAACGGCGTGTTGACGCTCGGACGTGGTCAACGCATTGGCTTGGTGGCCGGCTCTGGCGTGGGCAAAAGTGTGTTGCTGGGCATGATGACCAAGTTCACCAAAGCCGACGTGGTGGTGATTGGCCTGATTGGCGAGCGCGGCCGCGAAGTGCAGGCCTTTATTCAAGAAACCTTGGGCCCTGAGGGCGTGGCCAAATCGGTGGTGGTGGCTGCGCCGGCCAACGTGTCGCCGGTGCTGCGCCTGAAAGCCGCGCACATGACGCATGTGATTGCCGAGTACTTTCGCGACCAAGGCAAAAACGTCTTGATGCTGGTCGACAGCCTGACCCGCGTGGCCCATGCGCAGCGCGAAATTGGCCTCGCCATTGGCGAGCCGCCCACATCCAAGGGCTATCCGCCTTCGGTGTTTGCCTTGCTGCCCAACCTGATTGAACGCGCCGGGGTCGGCCGCCACGGCCATGGCTCGATCACCGCCATCTACACCGTGCTGGCCGAAGGCGACGATGCGAACGACCCGATTGTGGACATTGCCCGTGCCTCGCTCGACGGCCAAGTGATGCTGTCGCGCAAGTTGGCCGATGCGGCGCACTACCCGGCGATTGACCTGAATGGCTCGATCTCGCGGGTCATGCAAAGCCTGCTACCCAGCGAAGACCTGAACACGGCCAACCGCTTTCGGCGACTGTGGACGCTGTACCAACAAAACATGGATTTGATTCAGGTGGGCGCTTACGAAAGCGGCACCAACCCCACTTTGGACGAAGCGATTCGGCTGCGCGGTGCCATGGAGACTTTCTTGCGGCAAGACTTGCACCTGAACGAAGAAGAAGCCGTGACCCGTCAAACCCTTCGCGAACTGATGGCCAGCTGATATGTCAGACGATCTCAAACCCCGCCAGTGCTGGACATTTTTGGCACAAAAAGCCCAAGATGCCAGCAACCAAATTCAGACCGAATTGGCGCAACTGCAAGCCCGCATGCAGGGCTTGGTGCAAAACCAAGAACGGCTAAAAACGCTGTACGAGGAATACCGGCAACAGGCCAACGCGCAAGGCCAAGAGCAAAGTGGCATGGGCGCGGCGATGAACCAACGCCAGTTCATGAACCAATTGTTGTCGCTCATGCAGCGGGTGGAACTCGATGTTCAGACCGTCAAAATGCAGCAAAGCCAAACCCGCCAACGCTTGCTAGAAGCCGAGCGTGAACGCTTGAAGATGACGTCCTTGGCCGAGCAAGACGCGCGCAATGTGCAGCTCAACTTGAACAAGCGCGAACAACGCCAAATTGACGCCTTGGGCCTGAGCCGATTCAACCAGCGGGAGGCGCACTGATGCGCTCAGCAGACCCTTGCCGAAATGCGGTCGACCGGCGTGCCGGGCGGAATGGCTTGCCACTCGCGCAAGATGCCCTCGCTGTCGACCACCCGTCCACCCAACCGGGCGGCGGCGTGCATCGACAAATGCAAGATGCGCACTTGGCGCGTTTGGCAGTTGATTTCCATCTGCGAGCGGGTCGACAAGAAGGTGTCTCCGGATTCGGATTTTTGCGCCACCTTGTAATCCATCATCGACCAAAATCGGCGCAGTGGCCCTTCGCGGCTCACGTTGGCAATGTCCACCGAGACCGCGCCTTGGTCGTACAAACCCACCGAAGCCCATTGCGGCGTGGCAGCCACGGCCTGCAGGTGGGCGCCGCCCCACAGGGCCAAAATCCCCAAAATGCTGACAACTTTCAATTTGACAGTATTCATGCTTCAAAATTCAAAAACTAATATCCGGATCATACGACCATGAAAAGAATCATCCTAGAAGTCCTCTTGGTGTTGGGCCTGGCAGGGGCAGGCTATTTTGGCTGGACGCAACGCGCCGGGGTTGAAGCTTTGCAGCCCCAGGTGACCGAGCTGACCGAGAAGGTGGACGAGTCCACCAAGGCGCTTGAAGCCGCCGAGGAAGAGTTGGCCAAAGTCCAAGAAGCCCTGAAAGCCACGCAACCGGCCACGGCCGAATTGAGCGCGGTCAAAGCCGGTTTTGAAAACGGTGACGTGCTGAAAGACTTGGAAGGTCTGTATGCCAAACAGAAAAACCTGAGCGCTGAGCGGCAACTGGGTTTGGCTTTGGTGCGCATGTTGACCAAGGGCAGCGAAGACCCCGCGACCGTCGAGGCGCTGCAAAAAACGCTAGATCAGGTTGACTGGAAGAACAAGCAAAAAGTCATTTGCGCCGCGCAAAACGCGCTGGCTGCAGCAGGCAAAGAAGTCAAAGTTTTGGCCGAGTGCTATGTGCCTCCGCCCAAACCCGCAGACGATAAAAAAGCCAAAGACGAAAAAGCCGAAGAGCCTGGCAAAGACGAGAAAGCCGGTGACAAACACGCCCATGCCCCACACTGGGAATATGAAGGCGCCTTGGGCCCAGACAACTGGGGCAAAGAGTTTCCAACTTGCGCCAAAGGCCAGTCACAAGCCCCTTTGAACATCAAAGGCCCGTTTGCCAAAGCGCTGTACAAATTGGCGCCCGACTACAAACCAGGCCCTCTGACGATTCTCAACAACGGCCACACCATTCAGGTGAATGTGCCTGCGGGCAGCAAGCTACGTGTTGACAGCAAGCCCTATGACTTGGTGCAATTCCACTTCCACCGCCCCAGCGAAGAGCAGCTCGATGGCAAGCCGATGGACATGGTGATTCACTTTGTCCACAAAAACGAAGCGGGCGAATTGGTGGTGTTGGGCGTGCTGGTCAAAGCCGGCAATGAAAACCCCGGCATCAAAGCCCTGTGGGCCCACGCGCCCGCCAAAGAAGGCCCTGCCGTGAGCCCTGCAGGCGTGGTGTTCAACCCCATGAACTTGTTGCCCCGGGAGATGGATTACTTCACCTACGAAGGCTCTTTGACCACGCCCCCTTGCACCGAAAAAGTTCGCTTCTTTATCTTGAAGTCACCCGTGAACATGTCACCCGGCCAGATCTCGGACTTCCCCTTCAAGATGAATGCACGTCCGGTGCAGCCCCTGAACAAGCGGATCATCGAAACCAACTGATGAGGCGCGCACAGCGCCTTATTTAGCAGCGATGGCAGGGGCCGTGTCGGCTTCTGCCGCAGCACCTTCCACCTGCCACATGGCCCAACCGCCGCCACCGGCGCGTTTGGCTTTGTACATGGCTTCATCGGCATGTTGAATCAGGGCTTCGGGCGTGCTGGCATCTTGCGGGTAAATCGTCACGCCAATGCTGAAACCAATCCACGCCGAATGGCCGCCCGCCAAGATGGGGCTGGTGGTGACGTGCAGCAAACGGCTCAGCACCGGCTCGACTTCCCAAATGTTCTCGAGGCCGTGCACGATCAAAATAAACTCATCGCCGCCAATGCGGGCCAAGAAATCGCCGTTGCGTGCCACCGAGCGAATGCGCCCCGCCACCGACTGCAACACCTTGTCGCCAACCACATGGCCGTGCTCGTCGTTGATGGGCTTGAAGCGGTCGAGGTCGATGAAGCACACCGCCAAACTGCCCAAGCCCGCGGTTTGAATCTGCGCCATGCTTTGCTGCAATTGCACCATCAGCGCATCGCGGTTGGGCAAGCCGGTCAAGGGGTCGTTGTTGGCTTTGTCGGTGAGCTTGGAGTTTTCTGATTTCAGGCGGAACTCGTTGCTGTCAATCACCACATAGGCTTTGCGCAAGATGACGCCAAACACCAACAGCAAGACCACCGCCAGGCCGACTGCCACCATCAGGGTGCGCTGACCCAAGGTCATCAAAATGTCGGTGGCATCGTCGGTCACCTCGATGTACAACCAACCCAAGGGCTGGCCTGCTTGCAAGGTGCTCCACGACTGTGACACCGAGCCCAAATCGCGCCGCACAAAGTTGGTTTTTTCGGTCGGGGGTGACAGGTATTTCTCAATGAAGACGGGCGCTACTTTGCCCGTTTGCACATCGCGCCTGACCATCGACAGCACTTGCCCTCGCTGGTTGGTCACCGCCACGGCGCGCATGGCCGGGTTGGCCATGGCTTGCGACAAGCGCGACTCGAGCGCGCCGTAATCGCGCACCACCAAGCTTTCAATCAGCGCCACCGACAAACCTTCGGACAAACGCAATTGGGCCACTTGCGCGCGCTCGGCCAGCGTGGCCTCAGAGTAACGCACCAACCACCAAGAACCGCCCCCGATCAGCAGGCCCACCAGGCACACCAAAAACAGGGACATCCGCATAAACGCGGTCGAAGAATCTCTTTTAGGGGCGTTCATCAACGGCTTCCGTCACATCATTTGGGGGCTTGCACAAAAGCTTCGAGTCCCAGCTTTTCTAGAGGCAAATAGTCTTTGGCATGGTCCACGGCCAAGGGGTTGGGCAGTTGTGCTTTGTTCAACATGGCCTGCCCTTCGGCTTTGCTGGCCAGTGCCAAAAAGGCGTCACGCACGGCATTTTGCTGCGCCACGGGCACGCGCGGATGCGCCGAGATGGGGTGCGCCCGAAAGCCCGGTGTTTCATACAACACCTGCAACTCGCTTTGCAAATTGGGCAACTCGCGGGTCAAGGTGTTGTTCACGCCACCGCCCGCTGCCACATCGCCTTGTTGCACGCCGCGGTAGACGTTGGTGTGGGTTTTGACAAACACGGCTTGGGTGTCAATTTTCTTTTGCGCCAGCAAGGCGCGCGTCAACAAGGTGGCCGCAAAAGCATTGGGCGCAGGGTAGGCAATGCTCTTGCCCTTCAGGTCTTCCAAACGCTTGATCGGGCCGCCTTGGCGCACCACCAAAATGCCGGTCAGCAACTGCGCATCGGCCAACAACGGCCGGTAGTTTTGTTTGCGGTGCGCCATGACCTGGTGGTAGGGGTTCATGAAGGCAAAGTCGGGTTTACCGTCCAACAGCTCGGCCTCAAACTCGGGAATAGAGCGGCTCACCATGAGCTGAAAACACCAGCGCCCTTTTTTGCCAATTTCTTCTAGCAATGGCGACCACACGCTGTAAATTTCGGCCGGCGTGAACTGCGGCACCACGGCCACTTTGTAAACCGTGCTGGCTTGCGCATGGCCCAAACAATCTTGGGTTTGTGCCTGCACCGGTGCCCCCAAAGCAGCCGCCAAGCCAATCGCCACCAGCGGCATCCACCGTTGTGTCCCAGTCTTCATGTCACGCGCTTTCAAGGTTTCAGTGTGGAGCCCAGTAACCCCGAACGGGCCCCAAAAATAGGGGCCAAAATGGGGGCCAAAAATGGGGTTCTCAGGTCGCCAAATTCTAATCCGACATTCTTAATATTCGCGGTATTTGCAAGATCATCTGCCAAATATGCAAATTTCTTCTTTCCCGTAATATATTTAATTGACCTGATAAAATCGAATCTAAAGTTCCGACTCCAATCCACCCCACACACCACACGCTCGCGGGCCACAGCACAGTGATCACTGACCTTCCACTCAGCGTCAAATTTTGGGGTACCCGTGCCTCCTACCCGTTTTTCTTGCCCACGCACCAGCGTTTGGGAGGCGACACGAGTTGCGTGCAACTGAGCTGCGGCCAGAGTCAGGTGTTCATCGATGCCGGCACCGGCCTGATGCACGCCGAACCCAGCACCGGGCACGATGTGGTGGTGTTGTCGCACTTTCACCTCGACCACGTGTTGGGCTTGCCCTATTTCTTGGGCAAAAAGAAGCAAGGCACGCTCACCCTGGCCAGCGCCACTTGCACCGACGAAGCCGAGCTGCGCTTCAAGATCAACTCGGTGTATGGCGGTGCGGGCTTTCCGGTTTCGTTGTCGCTGATTTCGCCCCACATGCAATGGGTGGCCATTGAGCCTAGCGGCTTGCGGATAGACGGCTGGAACATTCAAACCAGCCCCTTGAACCACCCCGGCGGCGGCTCGGGTTACCGCATCTCGCACAAGCACGCCAACGCTTCTGTGGTTTACCTGAGTGACCACGAGCACGGCACCCAAAAAGACGAGGCCTTGGCTCGTTTTGCCCACGGTGCCGGTTTAGTGATTTGGGACTCCAGCTACGACGACCGCAACTTTGCGCCGTTCAAGGGCTGGGGACATTCCACTTGGCAAGAAGGCGTTCGCTTTTACGAACACTGTCAAGCCCGCGCCTTGGCGCTCACGCACCACGACCCCAGCCGCGACGATGCCTCGGCCGCCGAGATCGAGCTTCAGTTGACCCCCTCCTCCACTTTTCTTGCCCACGACCGTTTGGTTTTGCCTCAAGTACTTTCCGACCTGACCTCATGAGCGATTTGTACTTTGGCATCAACATGCAGAAGTTGTTGCGCCTCGGCGCGCTCGACCCCGCGCAACTGCCCGAAACCAGCGCCCAACAAGCCGACAAACTCAGCAGCGAAGAACACCTGTTTTGCCGCCTGTGGTCGTCCGACATGATGCGAAGCCACATCTTCAACAAGGGCACGTTGTTGATGGCGCAAGGCCAACCGATTCAAGAAGCCATGGTCATTTTTCAGGGCCAAGCGATTGCCACCTGTGGCGACACCCAGTTCCACTTGGGGCCCGGTGCCGTGATTGGTTTGGCCGAAGGCCTGTCGGGCCAGACCAGCAAATGGCGCGTCACATCAGATTCGGTGGTGCACACCCGCAGCATCCCCATCGCCCAAGCCCTCACCGAAATTCAGCAAACCCACCCCGCTTTGCGCAGCTTGTGTCAGGTGACGCTGGCCCGCATTTTGGGCCAGGGCACGCACACCGAACGCGTTTCATGAACAGTCCCCAATTTCCCTCACGGCACTATGCGGCCGGCGATGTGTTGTTCAACCGGGGCGACTCGGCGGACACGTTTTACGTCATCCAATCGGGCGAGGTGGATTTGTTTGTGCCGCCAGCGAATACTTTTTTGGTGCGCCTGTCGCCCGGCGAATCGTTTGGTGAGCAAGCCATTTTGAGTGGCGGCGTGCGCAGCGCCAAAGCCGTGGCGGTGAGCGATCTGGTGTGCACCGAAATCACGGCCCTCGCCTTGCAAGAGACCGTCATGAAGCAGACCACCTTGATCAGGCCGGTGTTGGAAGCGTTGTTGATGCAGCTGTCGCTGCAAAATGCGGTGCGTTCGGTCTTGCCCGAACTTTTCGAATCACGCTGACGCGTCGTCTGTAGTCGCCAGCGCCTGCGCCTTTGGCATGGGCCGTCTGAACCTGAACGACTGGCGCTCGTGTTTTGGCTCAAGCCACACGCCGTCGATGTAGCGCGCAGAGTCGGCAGGAATGCGGGGCATCTTGCTCCAGTCTTGCGCTGACAAATTTTTCAGGCCCAACACTTCTTCCACCATCAGCATGATGGGCTGGCCATCATCCTCGGGCGTGTAGACCACGCCCATCACCGGCGCGGGTGCTTCAAAGCCCAGCAGTTCGGCCATGTTGATAGCCGACAACACATCGTCACGCCATTCCACATGGCCTTGCGCCCCATCGATCTGGCCCTCCAAGCCCAGCACCTCATGCACCGCCAAAGCGTCGAGCATGAGGTACACAGGACCTGAGCGAACTTGCAGATAGATGGCCATGGTGCTTGTGGTGAGGGTGCTCAGTCGGCTCAGGCGGCTGAAGTCACTTCGGTTGCCATGCCGGGTGCCGGTGCGTTTTCGGCCAAGCGGTAAATCGCCGCGCCGTCCAAAATCAGCACCACACGGCCGTCGCCCAAGATCGAGGCACCGCCCACGCCGGGCAAGGCCGACAAGCGCGGGTGAATGTCTTTGGTGAACAACTCTTGGCGCCCCACAAACTCGGAGACCGAGACGCCCAAGGTGCGTTGCCCGTCGGACAACACCACGATGTATCGGTGCGAGTCGTGGTTGACGGCTGGAAAGCCCAACAAGTCTTCCAAGCGAACCACTGGCAAGAAAGTGCCGCGCAACAATATGGCTGAGCGGCCTTTGACGGTTTGGTACTGCGACTCGTCCACTTCCACCAACTCGGCCACATAACGGCCAGGAATGGCCAAGGTCTGGTTGGCGGTGTTGACCAACAACACCTCCTGCACAGCCGCGGACAGCGGCATTTGCATGGTGAAAATGGTGCCGCGACCGACTTCAGAATCAAGGTGAATGCTGCCGCCCAAACGCATGACGTTGGTGCGCACCACATCCATACCCACACCGCGACCGGAGGTTTCGGTGACCACCTCGGCGGTGCTGAAACCGGCCCTGAAAATGAATTTCAGAATGTCTTCTTTCGACAGTTGGTGGCTTTCGTCTTCTTTGATCAGGCCGCGCTCCACGGCTTTGGCGCGCACGCGCTCAGCGTCAATGCCTTTGCCGTCGTCGGTCACGCGAATCATGATGCGGCTGCCCTGCTGCTCGGCCTGAATGCGGATCACCGCTTCTTCGGGCTTGCCAGCTGCGCGACGCTCTTCGGGCTTTTCGACACCGTGGTCGGCACTGTTGCGCACCATGTGCAGCAACGGGTCGGCCAGCGACTCGACCATGGCCTTGTCGATCTTGACCTCTTGGCCAAGCAACTCCAAACGGATTTGCTTGCCTTGGGCTTGTGCCAAGTCGCGCACCATGCGGGGGAAGCGCTTGAACACCAACTCGACGGGCACCACACGCAAGCCCATCACGCTGTCTTGCAAGCGTGACAAGGCGCCTTGAATCAAGGCATCGGTTTCTTGCAAGCGGCGCGATTGGTCTTCGACCAGCTCCACCAGCTTCAACAAATCGGCGGTGCTGCTGCCCTCGCCGCTCGAAACAGCATCGCTGTCGCGACGCAATTGAATCGCCAAATCACGCACGCGGTGGTCAGAAATGATGTGCGCCAATTGGCCGCGCACCAACACCATCTCGCCAATCTGGTTCATGAACTGGTCGAGCATTTCGCCCGGCACCCGAATCACGTTGGAGCTGGGCGCCGCAGGTGCGGCGCCTGCGGCTGGCTTGGGCGCTGCTGCGCGGGGCGCAGCTGCAGGCGCATCGGCTGCTGCAGGTGCGGCTGCTGCAGGTGCGGCAGCGGCTGGGCTTGCAGCGGGGGCTGCTGCGGCAGGTGAAGCGGCAGGCGTGGATGCAGGCGAAGATGCAGACGTTTTAGCAGCCGAGGCTTGGGCCTTGGCCGACACGGCAGCGGCTTGCACCACGGCGGTGGACTCAGGCGTTGCCGTCAAGGGAGCAATCGGCTGCGGCTTGTAGTCTTTGCCCAATTGGCCCATCAGGCGAATCAGGCCGTGGCCGGCGTCAATGGCTTCCAACTCCGACTGGATGGTGCCCCGCTCGGCTTTGGAGATGTAGAGCATCTCGTACCAGCTTGCGGTGTCGACAAACACTGTGCGGTTGGTGATGACACGGCCATCGCCATGCACCCAGCTCAAGAAATCGGTGGCCACTTTTTCGGACGATTCCAAGTGGGCCATGATGACAAAGGCATTCGCGCCGTCTTGGATCAGCTCCATCAACTCGCGCATGTTGTCGGGCGACAACAACTCGGCCAACTCGTGCGGAATGTTCATCGAGGCCACAAAGGCCTTGATGGCGTCTACCGGTGCAGCGCCTGCGCTGTCGTGCGACCACAGGTAGTCACGCATGCGCTGAATCAATTGTTCTTGTTTGCTCTGCAAGTTAGCGTCTTGCTTGAGCGGGTCTTTTTTGGTGCTGGCGGTCAAGCTTTGGATGAACTGAACACCGTCGCGTGTGACGGCAATCACTTCGTCGTAAATGCCCATTTGGCTGCGCGCAGCGCGGGCATAAGCGTCCATCAACAACAGCGGCACTTCGGAGTGCATGTTGGGGTACAGCGACGACAAGTAGCCCTGCACGCGCGAGAACTCTTGCGAAATCTGGTCGGCCAAGACCTCATCGATGCTGCCCTCGCCCGATTGCAGCAGGTCCAAATTGGCCGTGATCTGAATCAGCAAGTGGTTCAGGTTTTCTTTCAGCGTGCGGGCCAAAACCTGCGCCAAAGATTCGCCACCCAAGTCCGAGCCCGAGGTTTCGCTCAAGGTGCGCAGATCGCTCAAAAACGCCACGATCACATCCACCACGTGCTCGCCATCTTTGGCAGACACTTCTTCGGTGGTGGGCAAGGCGGCCAAGATGTCTTCGATGCGGGTGTTCAAGCCCGCGTAGCCTTGCTTGGCGGAGGCCTTGAGCATCCAGCCCAAGGGGCCGCGAATGTCGTTGGCCACGCTCAAAATTTGCGCTGGCTCTTGCTTGGAGGCAATCGAGGTGGCCAGTTGCTCGAGCACCGGCAGGCCGTGCTTGACCAAGCGCAAGAACACCGATTCTTTGTCACTGGTCTCTGATGGCTTGCCGGCTGGGGCCGGCGCTTTCGCAGGAGTGGATGCCGCAGGGGGCGCAGCAGCAGCGGCCTGCCCCGTGTCGGGGGCTGCCGCAGGGGCCGCAGCCGCCGCAGGGGCTTCGGCCGCAGGTTCATCGCCGCCACTGGTGACTTTGCGGTAAGCCCGCTCCAGCTCTTTCAACAGGTCTTCGGGTTTGTCGCCGTCAGAGCGCTGCGACACCGCCAGATCGCGCAAGACCTTGATGGCGTCCAAGCCGCGCAGCAACACATCGACCGTGGTTTTGTCGAGCGAGGTTTGGCCCTCGCGCACCAAACCCAACAAATCTTCCGCGCGGTGGGCAATGGCCTCCAGCGCTGTCAACTCCATCACCCGGCTCAAACCCTTGAGCGAGTGGAAGGCCCGGAACAGGCCCGAAATTTCTTCAGCGTTCAGCTCTTCGGCATCGGCCTTGACCAGCAAGGACTCAATGCTTTCGATGTGCTCTTCAGTCTCGACCGCATACTGAACCCATATCGTTTCTAGAAAATCATCAGACATCGGTCACCTCTCGAAGCGCTGAATTAAAGGTCATCTCACAGGCCCAAGACTTTGCGCGAGGCGGTCACGATTTCGTGGCCTTTTTTCGCGTTCAAGTCCAGGCTCATGGCGCCCGAGGGTTTGGCAATCACTTCGGCCGCGCCAAACTTGCGGGCGTCCAAAGCTTGGGGCGAACCGGCTTGGGCCACCGACGAGACGATGATCACCGGCACCTTGCTCATGAGGCGCAGGCGCTTCAAGCACTCAATGCCGTCCATGTGCGGCATTTCGATGTCCAGCAATACCAAGTCAGGGTTCAGTTCCTTGATGTTTTGCAAGGCTTCCAAACCGTTGGTGGCTTCTCCGCACACGGCCAAATCGGGGTCCGAGGTCACGATGCCACGCAACAGGGCTCGCATGACAAACGAATCGTCAACAATCAGGATATTTTTTTTCGTCATGGTGCAATCTCTATTCAGGTAAGTGTGGGAGTTTTCAGATTCAGGGGTTCACGCTGGCCGGCCATACGGGCCAACTTAGCGCCAATGTCTTGTGGCGATAACACCGCCGAGGCAATGCCCGCATCAATCGCTGAGGCCGGCATGCCGTCCACGATGCAGGTGCTGGGCTCTTGCGCAAACACGTGCGCGGCTTTGCGCGAGACCAGATCTTTGCCGCCTTTGGCGCCGTCGCTGCCCATGCCGGTCATGATGACCGCGGTCACTGGGCACGACACACTGGCCGCAGAGCGGAACAGCACATCGGCGTTGGGGTGAATGGCGGCTTCGGGATCGGTTTTTTCGTAGACCATCAGCTTGCCGGGGAAGGGCTCGCGGATGACCACGTCGGTGCCGCCTTTGGCAATCACCACCATGCCGGGCAACAGCTCCATGCCGTCTTTGCTTTCCACCACTTCAAGACCCGTTTCGGCGCGCAGGTGCGAGGCAAAACCGCTGGTGAACATGGGCGGCATGTGCTGCGCGACCACCATCGGGCAAGACAAACGGCCCATGGCTTTGAGCATGATGGGCAAGGTGGCGGGGCCACCGGTAGAAATACCCAACACCACCAAGCCGGGCGGCGCAGACGAATCGACGCGGCGCAGGTGCACCGGTAGCTGCGTGTCCACCTTGGGGGCGAAATTGACAGTGCGGGTCTGCATCAAACTCAAGCGCGAGCGCTTCTTGGCCCAGTACTTGAGTTTGTCGACCAACTCGCCACCGATTTTCACGATGTCGAGCTGCACAAAAGAAGACTTTTTCGCAATGAAATCGACCGCGCCCAATTCGAGCGCTTTGATGGTGGTGACCGAATTGCGCTCGGTCAAGCTGCTCAGCATGATGATCGGGCAAGGGCAACGGGCCATGATCTGGCGCGTGGCTTCCAAGCCATCCATCACGGGCATTTCCACGTCCATGGTGATCACATCGGGCTTCAGCTGCTCGGCCATCTGGACGCACATCTGCCCCGTTCTGGCTTCGCCCACCACTTCAATCTCAGGATCACTCTCCACCATCTTTTTGATGGCGATGCGCATGAAAGCAGAGTCATCCGAAATCAGCAAACGAATCATACGGGGACCCCATTGCGGATGTACCAAGGTCCGCCTTTGCCCAACCGGGATTCGAAATACTCAGGCGCCAACATTTGCACCGAGGCGCCCATGACCAACACGCCGCCTTGCGACATGGAGCGGGCCAACATGATCTGCACCGCACGCTTGACCGCATCTTCGAAATAAATCAGCACGTTGCGGCAAAACACCAAGTCCATGCGTTGCACGGGTGGGCGGCTGTTCATCAGGTTAAAGCGCTCAAAGCGGGTGCACTGGCGCACCCACTCCCGGATCTTGAAATAGTTCACCCCCGCCATGGCGTTGGCCGGTGGGATGGTGACTTCTTCGAACATGCCCTTCCAGGTGTCGGGCAAGTTGCGGAAAGAGCCCATGCCCAAGTCGCCATAAACCGCCTCACGCGCCGTGCGCAGGGCTTGGTTAGAGATGTCGGTGCCCAGCACATACAAGGACCAACCGCGGTCGGGGGCCAGTTTGTTGCCGTCGTATTGGCGCGCCTTGCCGGCTTTGTGCAAGCCGCGCATGCAGGTGTAGGCCAAGTCATAGACCTCTTCGCCGGTGGAGCTGGCGGCCGACCACACTTGCAGTTGCTGGTGGCTCTCGCGCGAAGCAATCAGGCCGGGCAAGATTTCATCGGCCAACATGCCCATCAGGTCGGGGTCGCGGCAGAAATAGGTTTCGTGAACGGTCAAGTTTTCGACCAACGATTGCCATTCCGAGTGCTCAGACGAGCAGCTGTTCATGCTCGAAATCCAGTCGCGCAAGATGGCAATTGGCATGTCTTTCAAAATGCGTACCAACTTGCGTTCGACCAATGAGCCGGGCTTGATGCCGAAGCGTGTTTCCACCCCCGCCATGAGCTCGTTGATCAGAGCCAACACGGCGGGCGAATCAGCGCCCTCTGCCGCGGGCGCAGGCGCAGGGGTTCGCGCTGCAGGCGCACTGGGCTGACGAGCCGGGGTTTGGCTGGCTTGAGTGTTTTGCGCACTCTTGACCGCCGCCTTCATTTGCGTGATCAAATCTTTGACGTTGTCTTTAGACAATTGAGCTCCTGGTTATGCGCGTGCGCTGCTGGCAAGTGGCTCAAGAGAGAGCAACGAAATCAATTCACCGTCCAAACGACCCACTTCAGTGAGGTAGTCACTTTGCTGGGTGCGCACAGCGGTGATGTCTTTTTCGGGAATTTCAATCACGCGGTCGATCTTGTCGACGATCAGCGCCCAAGGGGCACCGTCCACACGAACGACCACATAAGAAGAAGTTTCGAGCGGCGTGATGGACAAAATTGAGCGCAAATCCAGAATCGGCGCGATCTCGCCCTTGATCTGAATCACCCCCGTCAAACTCTCGTCGCCCTCGGGCAAGTCAATGCCTGCGGTGTACTCTTCGACGCGGTCGATCTGCGACAAGTCTAGGGCACACCGCTCATGGCCCAAACGGAAGCCCAGCAAGCGCCGAACCGTTCTGAGGCCTTTGTCTTGGGTGTCTGCCATTTGTGCACTTTCAGAAATCAAGTAACGGCGATACACCGCCAAGCCCTCTTCGGGAACCAAGCCATCGAGTGCGATCAAGCCGGTCATGCGGCCCTCGCGCTCTTGGGTGCCGGGCAAATAACCTTCGAGCTGGCTGTCACCGCCAGAGACGGGTTGCAGGTCTTCTTTCGAGTAACGCTCGATGCCCACAATGTCGGTCACCGACAGACCCACGCGGGTGCCATCGACGCCCACCACCAAGACAAACTTGGGCGCAGCCACGCTGGGGCGACCCAACAAACGAGCCAATGACAAGACCATCAAAGCCTGGCCACGCAACTGCATCAAGCCCATGACCTCAGGGCCCGCACCGGGCAAAGCCGTGAGCGGCATGGTCTCAACAATTTCTTGCACGTTTTGCATGTGCAAGGCATAGGTTTCGCCGCCGTCCAACACCGACACGGTGGGCATGTCCGACAGCACGGCCTCGTCAATTTGGGCTTGCGTCAGGTCGGCCACTGAGCCAATCAGGCCGCCACCGCCATCGGGCACGCCTTCGGGTTGCATGTCTTGCAAGCCCAACGCACGTTCGTTCACCAACAAGATCATTTGGTCTTGCAAGGTGAACTCGCCAATGATCATGTCTTGGCGGTCGCTGGATTGGTGGAAATGGATGTCGGCATCGTCCAGCGTGACTTTGTTGAAGACGCGGTCCACCTGCACCCCCACCGACTCGGCGCCGGTCATGATGACCAGCAAGTTGCCCTCGGGGTCGGTGCTGCGTGCGGTCAAACCCAGACGCAAAGCCAAGTCGACTTTGAGCAATACGGAACCCGCCACATTGATCAGACCCTCAACATCGCGAGGGGCATAGGGCAAGGGCGTGATGGGCAAAGCGTCGAGCACTTTGCCCACAGCGGCCGCCCTCAGGGCAAAACGCCCTTGGCCGATTTCAAAAAGTACGAGCTCCATCGTTCCTGTCCGGTTCGTGTTCAGATCTTGAACTTGTCGATTTCAAGGCGCGTCGAGTCGGCAACCTTGGACAATTCGATCATGCTGGCCGCCAATTCTTCGGACGCAGCAGAGTTGCTGTGGGCGATCTGGTCCAGACTTTGAACGTTGCTGTTGATTTCTTGCATCATGCTGGTCTGCTCTTCGACCGCAGCCGAAATGCGTTGCAACATGCCATCGGTTTGGGTCGAGCTCTTGACGATGCGCTCCATGTCCATGCTGACCTCTTGCACCGCCACCACGGCCTGCTTGGCTTGCGCCACGGCCAACTGAATCAGCTGGGTGATTTCTTTGGTGCTGTCGGCGCTGCTGGCGGCCAGTTTGCCCACCTCGTCGGCCACCACGGCAAAGCCTTTGCCATGCTCACCGGCACGTGCGGCCTCAATCGCGGCGTTGAGCGACAACAGATTGGTTTTGTTGGCGATCTTCTCGATCACGTCGGTGATCTTGTTGATTTTTTCTGAGCTGCTGGCGATGCCGTTCACCACGTCCACCATCAAGGCCATCTTGCTTTGGCCATCGCGCACGATGGCAGCCGACTCTTGCGCCTGACGGCTGGCCGAGTCGGTGCTGCTCGAGATGTCGCTGACCGCGCTCACGGTCTGGCGAATGGCGGTGACCATTTGGCCAATGTATTGGGTCTGGCTTTGCGCGCCGTCGGCCAACTGGCCAATGGCTGTCGAGGTGTCGCTGGCGGCACCGGCCACTTGTTGGGCGTTCTCGCCAATGCTGCCCATAGAGGTGGCCAACGAGTCGAGCGAGCGGTTGATGTCGCTCTTGAGTTTTTCGAGGCTGCCACGGCCTTCGGCGTGCACCCGGCGGCTCAAGTCGCCACGCGCCACAGAGTCCATCACCTTGACCACATCGCTCAGCAACAGATCGAGCGCTTCGGTGGCTTGTTGGGCATTGACCAAAATTTCGCGGTACTGGCCTTTCTCACCATTGGCCGAGAAACGCAGGGTGAAATCGCCGTTCGCCAAAGCCACCATCAGCTTGCTGAGGTTGCCCACGGTGGTGGCCACTTTTTCTTGTGCATCGGCAATCTTAATCAGCACTTGCGGGTACAAGCCACGCAGGCCGGCGGTTTGGGGTTGACGGCCAAAGTGGCCCTCGCCCATGCGGCTGATCACGGTCAAGGACTCGCGGAACACGGCCTCCACTTGGTCCAACACTTCGTTGGTGCGGTAGGCACAGTTGACCAAACGACCCGACGCTGGAATGCCGTTGATGCGGGGCTCCAAAATGCCTTTGCTGGCGCCTTCCAGCACTTCGTCCATGCGCTTGAGCAAGGTGTTTTCAGTGCTCAAACCGCGCAATGCCATGACCAAGATCAACAGGGTCACCGCCAGCGCCGCAATGGCCCCCACCGATCCTTGGGTTTGCACCACTTCATACACCGCGCCTGCCAGCGCAATGAAAGCCAGCAGCCACAAACCCGTGGCAGGGCTGATCTCAAGCCGACTGAAGCTGAAGAATGAATTCTTCATAGCTGATCCCCTTTTCGGTCAATAGGTCATTCAAGTAACGGGTCGAGGCGGCGATCGCTTCTTTGCTGCCCGCATCGGCCTCGATCTTGATCATGCGTTTGTACAAGTCGGTGATGAACCGAATGGCGTTGGCGTTGGGCTTGCGGCGCACCGAGTAATAGCCCACCACCTTGCCGGCGTCGTCAAATGACGGTGTCACGTTGGCCAACACCCAGTAATAGCTGCCGTCGGCGCAAATGTTCTTCACATAGGCGAAGATTTCTCGGCCGGCTTCCACCTCGCCCCAGAGCAATTTAAAAATAGCCCGAGGCATGTCGGGGTGACGGATGACGTTGTGTTGCTTGCCAATCAAAAAGGACTCTTCGAAGCCCGAAAACTCCATAAAAATCCGGTTGGCATAAGTGATCCGCCCTTTGAGGTCGGTCTTGGAGACGATGAAATCATCGTCTCTCATCACGATTTCGTTCTCTTTAGGAACAATGTGTTGACGGGCCATGACTAGCCTCCTGATGAATGAACAATGGCCAACCGCAAGCGCGGCTGAACATTGACCTGAACAACAAACTCAGGGGTCATGCACGTCATATGCGCCCCTCGACAAAAAACGTTTCGACCTGGCCCAAGCTCTTGACCTCGATGTGGCCACGCGACTCCAAGTTGTATTTGCCCGCGAGCAAAGCGGCGGTGTCGGCCGAGACATGCACCTTGCCGGGCATGCCGGTCGACTCCATGCGGCTGGCCACGTTGACCGTGTCGCCCCACAGGTCGTAGGTGAACTTGCGAATACCAATCACGCCCGCCACGATCGGCCCGCTGTGCACGCCAATGCGCATTTGCAAGGCGCCGCCGGTGCGCTCGTGCAGCTCTTCAAGTGCGGTGCACATGTCCATGGCGGCCGCCACGACCCGCTCGGCGTGGTCTTGGCTGGGCTCGGGCACGCCGCCGGCCAACATGTAGCAGTCGCCAATGGTTTTGATCTTTTCCAGACCGTGCTTTTCGGTGATCAGGTCGAAGCGCGAGAACAAATCGCCCAGCACCGCCACCAACTCGCTCGCGGTCATGGTGCGGCTCATTTTGGTGAAGCCCACCATGTCGGCAAACAGCACGCTGACGCTCGGATACGCATCCGCAATTTGGTCCTCGCCCGCCTTCAGACGCTGGGCAATCTTGCGCGGCAAGATGTTCAGCAGCAGTTGTTCGGTCTTGGCCTGCTCTTGGCTCAGGGCTTCGTGCTGGCGCTTGATCTGGCGCATGCGCAAAACCTCTTGGTCGCGCAGCTGCTTTTTGTCAATCGAGGTGTTCACCCGGGCCTTCAACAACACCGGGTTGAAAGGTTTAGGCAGGTAATCTTCGGCACCCAACTCAATACAACGCACCGCGTCGTCAATGCCGGTGCCGCCCGAGATCACGATCACCGGGGGCCAAGGGTGGTGCGGCGAATCGCGCAACACTTGCAACACTTCCATGCCGTTCATTTCGGGCATTTCCATGTCCAAAAGCATCAGGTCGAAGTGCTCGCGCACCAACATTTCAATGGCTTCGCGGCCATGGTTGGCCTCCACGATGTACTGCAGGCCAATCGACTCGAGCGAACGGCGCAAACCCATGCGAATCAGGCGGCTGTCGTCGACCAGCAAGACCTTGGCTTTTTCAAAGCCGGGACGGTCAACCGCCGGGGCGTCCAGCTCAGAGCCCGCTGCTTTGGTCAGGGTCGAGAGTGCTTCTGCTTTCATGCGCGAATCAGGGTGTCAAGTTTCAACACCATCAAGCCGCCGGCAACAGTTCTTTGACTTTTTCAATCAGTTGCTTGGCCGTGAAGGGCTTGGTCAAGCTGGCGTTGGCACCCGACATGAGGGCCGAATCCAGGCCAAAACGGGCGCTGACCACCCGGCTGCCGCCTGAGATGGTCAAGATTGGGATGTCAGGAAACGACTCGCGCAAACGGCTGACCAAGTCCACACCGTCCATATTGGGCATCACCACGTCTGAAATCACCATGTCCACGTTGTTGACCGCGAACTGAGACAGCGCCTCTTCGCCATCACGCGCCTCGATGACGGTGTAGTCCGACATTTCCAAAATTTCACGGACGCCTTCCCGCAGCAAATCCTCGTCGTCCACCAACAAAATCGTTGTCATGCTTAATTTCTCCTGAATCTTTCGGTTATATCAAAAATTTTAAGAAATAATCCAAAATCAATGTAATTATTAAGCCTTGCAATGCTTTTGCTGTCCAGCGTGAGAACCCGTTTCACTTGGACGACCCTTTTTGGTCTTTTTTGAATGCAGATCCGCCACATGCCCATGACTCCCCCTCCCTCCATGAAGGTCCTGATTCGGACGCTGGCCTTGAGCTTGTTGGTGGCCTGCTTGGGCATGGGCCTGCTGTACACCCAGCAACAACTGGCTTTTGGCGAAAAAAGCGAGGAAACCCAGCAGCACCGCATGACCAGTTTGCAAAACCTGCATGCCATGGAAGCCATGCTGAGGGACATTCAGGCCGAATTGGCCGTGGCCAAACCTGAAACCGTGCATGTCGCCAAGTGGCGCCAACAATGGGATTACGTGAACCAACAGGTGCAGGCCCTGAATGCCGACAACGGGGTGCGTCAGCACCCCACCCCGGCCACCCCAGCGTTTGTCAAAGCCATGAACGACTGGCAACAGGCCACCACCCCCAGCTTGGCCCTGTTGCAAAAGCAAAGCGTGCTGGACATGGGCCAAATTCAGAGCCTGCAGCAAACTCACAAAGAATGGGGCGAACACCTCTCGGCCCAAACACACCTGTTGTTTGACGCCCTGGTGGAAGCCCAAGAACCGCCAAAAATCAAAGGCAGCGCCTGGATCTTGGCCGGCAGCTTGGCCGCGCTGGCCTTCGGATTCTGGAACTTGGCCATGATCGTGCGCCTGTTGCGGCGCCAAGTGGGTGCCGAGCCGCGCAAGTTGGTGGCCGTGACCCGCGACATCGTGGCGGGCAACCTGAACCCCCAACTGAGCTTGAAACCCAGCGGCAAAGGCAGTGTGGCGGACAACATTGGGGTCATTTTGGAGAACCTGCGGGCCAACCAAACCCTGAACCAACAACGCCTGTGGCTGGACAAAGGGTTGGCGCTCATCAACGACACCGTGCGCAACGAGTACAGCATCGGCGATTTGGCCGAGCACATCTCTAAAAACCTGAGCACCTACCTCGACCTCGAGTCTTGCGCCCTCTACCTGTACAGCTTTGGGGTGGAAGACGACTCGATGATCCAGCGCAAAGCGTTGCGTTTGTCAGGCTTTTTTGCACGCGACAAATCCACCCCGCCAGCGCGTTTGCCCAGCGGACTGAAAGAGTTGCAACTGGCCGCGAACAGCCACCGCTTGCTCAAAAACAACGACCTGCCGCCAGATTTGCTGGCGGCGCTGCGGGTCAAAGAGCACGACCATGCTGCCCATTTCTTGCTGATCCCCTTGCAGTTTGAAAACGAGATCCGCGGCACCGTGGTGATGAAGTCGAAGTACCAGTTGCCCGCACAAATTGGCGACCTTATGGTGCCCGGCTCGGCGGCCATTGGGGTGGCAGTCGAGTCTGCGCTGAACCGCGAGACCTTGATGGCCTCGCTGATGGATGCCCAGCGCCTGACCAACCAACTGCAGTCGAACCACGAAAAATTGCAGAACAGCCAAGCCGCGCTGCAACAGCAAATTCACTACGTCAACGACATCTTGTCGTCCATGCAAAGTGGCTTGGTCATCGTCGACCAGCAAGGCAAGATTCAAGACGTCAACCAGACCTTGCTGAAGATGACCGGCATGAGCCGCGAGAGCTTGCTGAACCAACACTCAAGCGTGCTGTTTGAAGAAGACAACGAGACGCTGGACTCGATCTTGCAAGGCTTTGGACAGATGCTCTCGCGTCTGGATGTGCAAGACCACCAGGCCTATCTGAACGTGCTGGAGCACAGTTTGCTGGGCTGCTTGTTGGTGGACATGCATGGCCACGTGATCGTGACCAACAGCCGCGCCACCCAAATTTTGGGCTTTTCGATGGCCGAGATGGACAGCATGCCGCTCAGCCAGCTGGTGCCCACGCGCTTTCGCTCGCGCCATGCCGAGTGGGTCAAGAGCTCGCAGGCCGACGCCAATTTGCACACCCCGGGCGCGGGCCGCACCATCCCGGTGTTGACCAAAGACGGGCAAGAGATCACGGTCGAGATCAGCCTGATCAACCACCAATACCAAGGCCAAACGGTGACCTTGGCCTTGCTGCGACAAGAACATGATTTGCCTTGGGCCGTGATCAACTCGGCCACGCTACAACAACTGACCCAAATGGACGAAGACGCCATGGTCACGATCTTGAAGCACAGCGACGGCGAGCAAACGCCGGTGCGCATCACCTCCTCGTTCATCTTGAACGCCTCGGGCTTGCCTGAGCAAACGGTGATCAACGTGCACGATGTCTCGACCTTGGTGCACAAGAGCCAAGAGATCAAAGCGCAGCACCAACTGCTTGAGATGACCATGGACGCCATGCAGGACGGCGTGTTGCGCCTGAACCGCGATGGTTTGCTGGTCAGTGCCAACCCGATGGCGCTGGAGCTGATGGGCCTCGACAAGGCCAAAGCCCTGAGTTCGCACATCCATGAGTTGTTCCCGGGCTCACAAAACGGCCACGACATCCACCACTGGTTGCCCTTGCAGTCAGAAAGCATGATTCGTCGCCTGACGCAAGACGCCTACCTGCACACCGACAAAGTGCAAAAACTGCCGGTGCCCCTGCTCAACCTGAGCCGCGACGGCCGGGTGCTGTGGGCCACGCCCACGGCCTGCGAGTTGCTGGGCATGGGCCATGCACCGCAACAAAGCGAAGAACCCATATTGCTTGACCCGGCCACCACCGAGCAACTGCAAGCCCTGCAAGGCGCGGCGCGCACCTCCTCGAGCAGCTGGACGCATCTGACCGACATCACCTGGCGCGCGGGCAATGCCCCGTCCATGCGGCTGCCCACCTTGATCATTCCCAACGCCGACTCGTCGGACGAGCAGATGCTGGTGTGGTTGATTCCTGAATTTGACCGCTTGTGCGCCCACACCATCAGCGGTGCGCACAACGTCGAATGGCAAGTGCTGCACCCCGAAGGTGTCTTGATTCCGGCGCTGTTCACGGCCTCACCCTTGATGGACCCCTACAACCGCTTGACGGGCGCCGTGGTGACCCTGAAAGACATGCGCGAGTTGAAGGAAAAAGAAGCCGAGCACCTGCGCATGGTGCAAAAAATGGAGCAGTCGCAAAAGCTCGACGCCTTGGGCCAACTGGCAGCCGGTGTGGCGCACGACTTCAACAACCTGCTGGGCGTGATTCAAAACCACGCCGAATTGGTGGAGATGAAAGTCGGCCCCGACTCGAAGGCCACCAAAAACCTGAGCGCGATTTTGCAAGCCACCACGCGGGCACGCGACATCGTGATCAAGCTGAACGCCCTAGGCCGCGAAAACCGCGACAACCAGATCAACGAAGTGGTCAACACTTTTGAGCTGATGCCCTTGCTGCACGAAACCCAAACCTTGCTGCAAGCCAGCTTGAAGGGCATCGAGATCGCCGTGGAGACCCCCGAAAACACCCAACCCGTGACCGCTTACCTCAAGGGCGACAGCGGTTCATTGCAACAGGTGATGGTGAACTTGTGCGTGAACGCCAGCCACGCGATTGGCGAGAACCGCGGCGGCCGCATTGTGATGCAAGCCAGCACGCCCGATCCCGATCACGTCTTGATCGAGGTGATCGACAACGGCAGTGGCATTCCACCCGAAATTTTGAGCCGCATTTTTGAGCCCTTCTTCACCACCAAAGAAGTGGGCAAAGGCACTGGCTTGGGGCTGGCCATGGTGCGCAGCATCGTGACCCGCATGGGCGGCAGCATCGAGTGCCACTCTGAGGTTGGCGTGGGCACCAACTTTGGCCTGCTGTTGCCGGCCAAGCCGACACCCGATTGAGGTCAGCGCTGACCGCAGCGGCGGTGTTCGCTGCGGTGGTTTGGCCCAACGTCAGTGCTGCGCCAAGGCTACGGCTTAGGCAAAGCCATCGCCCCATGACCGGCAAGAAAAAACCCCTGAGTGCTCACGCATTCAGGGGTTTTTTTAATTGAGCTGGCTCTGCCCAAGCACGTGCAGGTGGGGAGCCACGCCGCAGGGGCGTGGCTACCTGCCATCAAACTGCAAATTTTTCAATCTGCTGGCGGGTCGAGTCGGCCAGTTTGGACAACTCAATCACGGTGAAGGTGATTTCTTCCGACGCTGCCGAGTTGCTTTGCGCAATGCGGTTCAAGCTGGTGACGTTGGAGTTGATCTCTTCCACCGCACTGCTTTGCTGCTCAAGGGCCGCAGAGATGCGTTGCAACATTTGGTCGGCCTCGATCGAGCTGCGCTCGATCAGCGCCATGTCGTGGCTGACCTCTTTCACCGCAGACACGGCCTTGGCGGTTTCGGCCACGGCTTGTTGCACCAAGCGGGCAATTTCTTGCGAGCTTTCAGCACTGTTGGCGGCCAATTTGCCCACCTCTTCGGCCACCACCGAGAAGCCCTTGCCGTGCTCGCCAGCACGGGCCGCTTCGATAGCGGCGTTGAGCGACAGCAGATTGGTTTTGTTGGCGATCTTCTCGATCACTTCGGTGATCTTGTTGATCTTTTCTGAGTTGGCCGCGATCGAGCTGACCACTTCGACCATCTGGTCCATCTTGGCCATGCCCTTGCGCATGAGGTTCATCGAGTCTTGCGACTTCTGGCTCGCCACAGCGGTGTTGCGCGACACATCGGCCACCGACTCGGCGCTCTGACGCACCGCGGTGGACACCTGAGAAATCGCGTGGGTTTGGTTTTGCGCACCGTCCGAGATCTGACCAATCGCGTTGCTGGTCTCGTTGGCGGCGGTGGCCACCTGACGGGTGTTGCTGTGAATCACTTGCATGGCGTCAGCCAAAGCATGCAAAGAGGCATTGATGTTGGCCTTCAGTTGGTCCAAATCACCACGGCCTTCGACTGTGACGCGGTTGGTCAAATCGCCTTGTGCGACGGCACCCATCACCGAGCCTACGTTGCCAATCATGGCTTCCATGCTGCGCAAGGCCGACATGGCTTGTTCAATGCTCTTCTTAAACTCGCCACGCATTTGGGTGGTGGCGGTGCGGAAGCTGAAGTCACCGTTGTACATGGCATGGGTCAAGCCATTGATGCCGGACATGGTGGCCTGCACGCTGTCCATCGACTCGTTGACGGCGGTTTTCATGATCGCCAAATCACCACTCAGCTCCATGTTGACGCGGCGCGACAAATCGCCCTGCGACAAACTGGTCACCACTTGGTTCACTTGGTTGATGGCCTCTTGCTGAGCCACCAACAGTTGGTTGAAGGCTTTGGCGGTTTGACCCACTTCGTCGTTCTGGCTCACCGTAACACGGCGCGAGTAATCAAAATTGCGGGCCACATCGGTCACCACAGCCTGCACTTCTTTCAAGGGGCCGACCACCGAGCGCACAATCCACAGCGCCGCCAACAAGCCCAAGGCAATGCCGCCCACCAACAAAATAATGCTGACGGTGCGTGCTAAGTTGTAATCACCTTTGCTCGTCACGTACTCTTCTTTGGCCACCGTGAGTTGCACTTCGATCAGCTCAGAAAACTTGCCGCTGATCGGGTCGATGGCGGGGTACAGAGGACCACGGGTGTAAGCCGCAATGGCTTCCGCGTCTTCTTTCGTCATGATGGCCATCAGATCGTCGATCTGCTTGTTGGTGGTTTCCATCATGGGCTCGATCTCACCCACCAGCTTGGTCTCGGCTTCGACCAGGACAGTGCCTTTGTAGGCTTTCCATTTTTCGTCGATCACCTTTTGGGCTTCGGAAACGTTTTTACGGCCCTCTTCCCATGTGAAGTTGCCGTTGCGCACTTTGTGCGAGGCATCCACGATGTTGACGGCGTACATGTCGGCAATCACCTTCAGGTCGCGCAAAGGCACCACACGGTCGTCATACACCGTTTGCAAACCTGCAACGGTAGAAGCCATGCCGCGCAAACCCATGACACCCACCACGATGGAGATGAGGGACAAAAACAGAACCAGACCAATCAGTCGTGTGTTCACACTGGTGTTGTTGAGCACTTCTTATTTCCTTCAAATAGGCGATCAATGCCTTTGGTTGTTCAATGCACGGTGAAGGGTTGCTGCTGCGCCAAAACCAAGGCCGCTTGAGAATCGACGGCTTTGGAGTAGTAAAAACCCTGGATGACCAAATCACCCAATGTGCATGCTAATTCGTACTCTTTAAGGGTTTCTACCCCCTCCAGAACTACTTTTAGCCCCAAACTATGTCCAAGATTGACAATACCACGAAGTAGATCGAGATTTCTATCGGAATCTACTATTCCCACAATAAATGAACGGTCCACCTTGATTTCGTTCAGTGGAATATTTCGCAGGCGCGACAACGACGAGGTGCCGACCCCAAAGTCGTCCATGCTCAACTGAAACCCCTCTTGGCGCAGCTCTTCCACAATTTCGTGACCCGCCTCGCCCAAATCGGCCAACACGCTTTCGGTGATTTCGAGACCCATGTCTTGAGGTGACAAACCCGCTTGGCGAACCATGCGGATCATGCCGTCGCGGAAAGTTTTAGACAGCAACTCGCCATTGGACACGTTGAACGAAATGGGCAGATGGCAGCCCGCCAATTGCCATTGGCGCTGGGTGTCGACAATTTGCTGAAAAATTTGCAGCCCCACCTCAATCATCAAGCTCGAGCTTTCGAGCATGGGCAAAAACTCGTTCAGGGGAATCAAGCCTTGCTCGGGGTGCAGCCATCGCATCAGCGCCTCAAAGCCCACAATTTGACCGGTTTCGGCGTTCACCTTGGGCTGAAAAAACGGATGGAACTGGTGCCGCTCCAGGCCCAAAATCACGTTGTGCTCGGTGCCCTTGTGGCTGGCCGAAGGCAAATCAAACAAGTGGCTGGCCATCTCAAAACCATTGCCACCGCGCTTTTTGACACGCCGCATGGCCATGTCCGCGGACGACAACAAGGCATCAAACTCGGCTTGCAAAGCAGCCGATTGCGCCATGCCCACGCTCATCGAAAACACAAAGCGTTGCGACTGGGTTTCAAGCGGCTGCGACAAGCCATGCAACACCGTGCCCAGCCAGTGGGGCATGCCCAAAGCGGGGCTGGGCATGTGCAGCATGAGGGCAAATTCATCGCCACTCAAGCGGGCCGCGGCCACCACCTGCTGCGGCCAGGCCGACAAGGTGTTCAGCCCTTGCAACAAGCGCTCGCCAATTTGGGCAATGGTCCAGTCGCCGGCCTCAAAGCCCAACAAGTCGTTGACGCGCTTGAAGCGGTCGACATTCAACAGCACCAAGGCCAGGTGCTGGTGCTCCTCGTGCGGTTGCTCGCGCAGGGCCAAAAAGCGCTCACGCAGCTCAGGCCGCGAGAGCCATTGCAGTGCTTGGGGATGGGCCGAGACAGAAGCTGCGGACGGCTCAGCCAAGCGCTCGGCGGGCCGAGAGGCCTCGGGCTGAACCTGCGAAACCCACAGCGCGTATTGACGCGCTTGATCCGCCCGCGGGGCGAGTGCATGCAAGCGCAGTGAAGCCGGCAAACGCTGTGCGCCCGAGGTGTGCACGAGCGCCCGAACAGCGGGCACATCTTGACCACTGTCGCGGCACACATCGGCCGCCGCCAAATGCGCGGCCCAATCGTCAGAAAAATGGGGGATCAGGTGGCCAATGCGCACGCCTTGCATGTCGGCGCGGTCGAACCTGAACAAAGCCAATGCAGCGGGGTTGGCCTCTTG
>JACCDZ010170087.1_pt1 | contig 27033 bp, 27 predicted proteins | sample 7449551 | NCBI WGS metagenome assembly JACCDZ01 (sample SAMN15323452, study PRJNA562643) | freshwater metagenome | isolation source: river surface water | place: USA:Blue River Watershed | collected 2017-08-18 | reverse complement strand
CTTACCAAATTTTGGGTGCTGTGGCCGAGGCCAACATTGAAGTGGACATGATCATCCAAAACATCAGCAAGGATGGCAAAACCGACTTCAGCTTCACCGTGCACCGCAACGACTACGCCCGCACAACAGATTTGTTGAAAGACAAAGTGTTGCCAGCTTTGGGGGCAACTGACGTGCAAGGCGACACCAAGATTTGCAAAGTTTCTATCGTGGGTATCGGTATGCGCAGCCACGTGGGTGTGGCCAGCAAGATGTTCCGCTCATTGAGCGAAGAGGGCATCAACATCCAAATGATCTCGACCTCCGAAATCAAAACATCGGTTGTGATCGACGAGAAATACATGGAACTCGCTGTGCGCGCGTTGCATAAAGCTTTCGATCTGGACCAGCCGTCCGCATAAGTTAGGGCATAATACGTACTAGCTGGAAACGTGACCGAGTGGCCGAAGGTGCTCCCCTGCTAAGGGAGTATGGGGTGTAGAGCCTCATCGAGGGTTCGAATCCCTCCGTTTCCGCCAGTTATCTCGCTAAGTCGTTGAATTATAACGACTTAGCGAAAATAACTGATAGTAAGTATCAAAGTTACTATCAAAAATCTTGCCAAGCCTCGCGCACGCGAAGCGCCACTCACCAAGCGGCAAGTCATCAATCCCACAAAAGATTTTCTGTCTCGAACGCCTCTACAAAGGCTTCGATATCCAACTTTGTTGCGTTGTGCCCACAAATTCCAGCAAAGTTTTTTCACTGACACTTTCCACATGGCCTGAGCTAAGCTGTAAAAACCACAATGTTGTGCCTTTGTGCCAATAACTTGTGGTTATCCACCGCCCACAGCTCGTCTTTCATCTCCCCTTTGTTTGCTTTTTCACCTCTGGTTCAGATGGTGGCTTTGCCGTGGACGGTTTTTTTGAACCTCATCGGAGAACAGCCCAATGGCTACAACCCCTCAAACAACCCCCACGGGTTTCAATCCCTTCTTCAAACGTGTTTCTCAAGGCGAAGACCGCCACGCAGACATCTTTGCGGTATGCGCCATGCTTGCGAACAAAAGTCTTGGCGACATTCAGCGGTGTGCTGAGGGATTCGGTGTTCCACGGATAGGACCCTACTACCCGTTTTGCACGGACGAGCTCGTTGCCAAAATCCTCATTGAGCATGGCCTAGTCGCCACAGTGTGGGGCGAATGCTTCCACTTTGATGAACTGCCCGACGTGAGCATAGCGATGATCGAATACAAAAGTACCGCAGAGTGCGGACGCTGCGTTTTGTTCCACCGCCAACGCATGACAGACGGCAAAGTCACCCCTTATGTCGTTGACCCCTATCCGCATAGCGACGCAAAACTTCACCTTCGTGTCGGCAAGAGCGAGTTGTCGTCTTTGACGCCCAGCTGGTACATAGGGGTGCATCAAGCCAAACCGTCTGCCAAAGGATGACCACCGCGACTTTCCCCGAGTTGGTTGGTCAAAAACTCAACCGCCTCTGGGCTTTCGATCAAGACAACTTCCCAAGCTCCACAAACAACAGCCTATTGGCTGGCGTTCAGGCTTGGGAGTTTGACGATGCTGTGCTGGTGTTTTCTTCGCCTTTGCGACACCTGCATTTTGCGCAAGGCAGTGTCTTGGGTAACGAATCGGGTGGCCTGTGTGATGTAGGTTTTCGTATGACGTTGTTGCCCCTTGAAGATGCGGATGCATGGCTAACCCGTTTTGCTGGACGCACCACGGTAGATGCGCCACATTGGCGAAGGCTGATTGGTCAACGCCTGAACGCTGTTCATCTGGTGTCCAGCCGACCAAACCATTGGCAACAGTGGCACATGGAGCTGGCCTTTGATGAAGTCGCTCTACCGCGCAGCGTTGCCTACCGCCAAGACTTGGATGGCTTGATCGAAGCCTGCGATTCGGACGACCACTTTGAACTCAGAGAGATAGAAGTGAGTAGCTCCAAACAAGCTTTCGGATGGTTGCACCCAGCCGCGCCACTCGAATTCATCTTGGGTGAACAACTGTGGCGAAGCGCACAAATGTCCGATTGGCCGTTTGCTGTGCGCAAGCAACTCCAAACCAGTACGCAACCGGATGCCCTCTACCGCGATACGTTGAGCAGGGCGTTGGTGGCTAGGTTTCAGCAGCACCCACGGTATCGGCAAAGACTCCAAGCTTTGCAGTATCCGGTGAGAGTTAAGGATGTGCCACAGGATATTTACCCACAGGTGCGCCACGCACTCGGAATTTAGGACTTGGCTACGCGCTTTGCGGTTTGCTTTGAATAGATCCGCTGAGTGGGGTCTGTCTCAGGGTAGTCCTTGGTATCGAGAAGTGCCGCCATCGGAACTCCCAGTGCATAAGCAATCGCAGAAAGTGAACGGACGCTGAGATTGCGAGTGCCTTTTTCGCACACAGAAATCCAGACTGGAGTAGTTTCTGAGCGCTCGGCCACTTGCTCTTGGGTCAAGCGCTTTTTGAGACGGATTCGTCTCATGTTCTTAGCCACGAGGCGCTGGGCGTATTCGAGTTCGGGAAAGGCGGCAACGCTTGGCTTTGGCATAGCCTGCTACTGTCTTTTCTCTTACACTGCAAGTGAATAAACGATCGGATAAGTAACGGATGTCCCATGACACTGAATTTCGTCTGTTTCCATCAATGGCCAAACACACCATGAAGCATTTTTCTCAATCCGCATGTCGCCGTTGGCTTGTGCTCTCCCTCATGACCTTGTTCAGTGGCGCCTCAGTCGCAGGCGAGCTTGTCAAAGTTCCGACACGCCCAGACATCATTACCAATGTGTTCTGGCATGAAACACCCAATGCCAAGGCCACGGTATTGATCTTCACTGGCGGTGGTGGCGGTTTTGGCCGTATCGAGAACGGACTACCTAGCAGTGGCAACTTCTTGGTGCGCTCTGCACAACACTGGATTGACGAGGGCTTTAACTATGTGGTGTTTGGCAAACCCACGGACATGCCCGATTTGGACTTTGCGATTCGTGTCTCTGAGCCACACCTACGTGATATTGATTCCGTGCTGACGTGGCTCAAAACCAAAACCCGCACACCGATCTGGATGGTGGGCACCAGCCGAGGCACGATCTCAACCGTCTATGCACTCATCAATCTCAAAGACCCACAAATCGCAGGCGGCGTTCTGACGGCGTCGGTGGTCTCTTACAAAAAGGTGGGTGCTGTACCCACGCAAGACTTGTCCAAGATAACTGTCCCCATGCTGGTGTTCCACCATGAGCAAGATGCGTGTGAGATATGCCGCCCTTATGAAGTGCCTGCTGTGATGAGGGGACTCAGCAACGCCCCAATCAAAAAACTCATGATGGTCAGTGGTGGAGCAAACCCAACGGGCCCAGCTTGCGAGGCACAGCACTACCACGGCTTCATTGGCATGGAGCGTGAGGCGGTAGCCAGCATCGCCCAATGGATACGACAACCCACTCAATAAGCCGCCAACCAAACCACCCACTAAGCCCGACAAGGCAACGCCCACATGAAACTACTCAACTATGAGCTGCCCGATACGGAGCAGATGGTCAAACTCGGCCAAGGCATCAAGAACACTGCCATTGCGCTGATGACAGCGGGGGCCGCATCCATCGGTACGGTGGGCGCGATCAGGGCGGTGACCTCAGACTCTGTGGTGGTGGAGCCTCTCAAAGTTCCCAACACGTTTGAAGAGTTCGGCTTCAGCTCCGAAGTCGCTACCGCCCGTTTGCTGGACGAAATCAGCAACTACAGCCGCACACAGTCCTCATCGGCCAAAGAACGTGTGTCCGTGCTGGGCAAGTCTGATGACAACGAAATCGACAAACTCGGCGCTAAAAGCTCCGATGTCAAAGTCATCCAAGACTTGATTCAAGAGGCTTTGGGCATCCAAAAGCACCGCATCACAGGTGACATCACTTACACCCAAGACCCCGAAGACAAAAGCCCAGCAGGGCGCACGTATCACATACGTTTGAGAAAACTCCCCGGCAACGCTACGCTGCTAGACATGACCGCCAAGGGCAGCCCGCAAGAAGTCTTGCAGCAAACGGCGATGGGCATGATGGAAGTGTTTGACCCGCACATTGCCGCATCTATCTACTGGCGTAACCGAGACGAGGCCAATGCGTTGCGCATGATTGAGGTGGTCTTGCACAACGACAACCCCAACGACGACAAATATTCTTTGAACCTGCGAGGCTACATCCATGTGTCACACAAAGAGCTGGATGCCGCGTGGGCTGTGTATCAGCAACTCCAAGCCTTGGATGCCAAGTTTGCACCGGGTCATATCTTGGGTTCGTGGATTTACCTTGAACGTAAGGACTACCCGCAAGCCATTGCAGAAGCTGACCGCACGATTGAGTTGGCCCCTGATCGGTACTGGGGTTATTTCTCCAAGGCCCGTGCGTTGCGGGATTCCAAGCAACCTGAGCTTGCCCTTGGCATGTTTAAACAAGCTTTAACGCTCAAGCCGGATGCACCCGCGCCGTACTTGCAAGCTGCGAGCTTCTTTAAATCTCAGAACCTGACGCAAGACGCACTGACAACGGCCAAGCGTGGGTTGTCTCTGTACCCCAAACACGACGCTCTCCAAAAACTGGTGGCCGAGTTGCAAGAGGGCACAAAACCATGACCTATCCAACAGCGTTGGTGAAAAAATCTATGAAAAAACTTTTCGTCTGTGTGGCATCGGCATTGTTGACCATTCTCAGTACCCATGCCGCAGAACTCCGCATTGATCACCCTGCGTATGACAAAAAGTGGGCGGCCACGGTGACAGAGCGCTCGGTGTTCTACGCTCCTCGCTGGGGTGCCATGTATCGCCAGAAGTGGGAAGAGTTGGTGAAGATCGATCCCAACACCCGTGCCGTGGCGATTCATCTGCATGGCTGCGGAGGTCTCGCGGGGTATGAGTTCCAAGTGGCTACCTTCATGATGAATCAATTGGGGCTTGCGGTGATTACGCCTGACTTCACCGCACGACCCGGCAACAAAACGGGGTGCCCTTCGGTGTTGGGCGTGTCGCTGCCTTCTGAGACAGGGGGGCGGGAGCGCATCCGTGAGGGCATCTTCACAGCGGTCAACAGTGCCCGACTGGATGCACGAACCGACGATGTGGAGGCTTTGGTGGCCTATGTGAAGACCATCACCAACAAGCCCATCATCCTCAGTGGTCATTCCGAAGGTGGACGCACGGTGTACCACTATGACAAAGTTGATCCAAAGATCATTGGTATGGTCATCCACCAACAAAGCTGTGGCTCCAACTACGCGCACCTGTGGCGCTTGCCCACGTCGTACAAGACGTGGCAGTCTTTGGATGACCGTGACGCTTGGGCGGCTGAACCCAATGGCGCGGTTCCCAACTGTGCTTACCGCTTCCAAGATGACAAGCAAAATAACCTGACCCTGTTCACACAGTCTGGCGACAACCATGCCCCCCTGAATACCCCTGCTATGAAAGACAGCTTTGCGCAGTGGGTCAATGGCCTGTTGGGTAGCCCCTTCGTGAAGCAGCCTGTTCACAACGAGGTGTTTCTTGAGGGGGTGCAAAACAAGTACCGGAGTTTGGTGCCCTAGGCTTGTGTTGGACTGTCTTGAATGAATCCGCCCTATGAAAGTATTTCTCGATGATGAGCGGCCAGTACCTGAAGGCTGGGTGCTGGCTCGCTGGCCTGATGAAGTCATCACATTGCTTAAAACTGCCCATGTGACACACATCAGCCTTGACCATGACCTTGGTGACGATGAGCGGGGTACAGGCTACGACGTGGTGCTCTGGATGGAGAAGGCAGTAGCCACTAGCGATTATGTGCCTCCTCAGATCACAGTGCATTCGGCTAACTCATCAGCAAGACAAAAAATGCAGGCGGGAATTGCCAACATTCAAAAGTTCCTTGCACTGCGCCAGACGGCCGACACTGAACCCGTCCCACGATGAGGCCCAGTGTCGGCATGGTCTGTTACCACTCAGACTGGTTTGCACGTTGTGCGGCCCGCACCGCCGCCCGGTGTTCACGCAAGAATTTGGCAACGGACGGATACCTGACTTCCTTGATATTCCAGCTCGTTTCAATCGGCAGTAAAGGAATCAGGGCCTGCAAGTACCCTTGCGGGTAACTCATACCGGTGCGGCCTTGCACCAGAGTGCGGCCACTCCTGTACATCGAAATGACCAGTCCACAGTCCAGCCGAATCCGATAGCCGTAGGGAATGGGGTCGTGAGCATCCACGACAAAGTCATTCCTGAGCAGGGATTCCACGAGTGCGAATGGTTTGGCGTAGATGTGGAGGCCTACGCGCATTTCTCCCATGACTTGGTTGAGGGTTACTTTCATTGGGTTTCTCCATAAAGGTTTTCACAAAACGCCCGCACAAAACATGCGGACATAGAGCCTTTACAGACAACTTTTTCCCCTGACACTTCCTCCATCTGGATTGATGGATTGCCTGCGATTGCCGTCCTGAAATCACATCATTTAAAACCCGCGTATCCACCAAAGTTTCACGACACTTGATCTGACCACAGGGCTTCGGTAACGTTTAAAACGGCGGCGCACATCCCGCGCCGTTTCCCCACAATTCCTTTTACGCCATTCAGAGCCAAGGTTTCACCGCCTTGGCTTTTTTGCTTTCGGGCGTGTGCGAGTTGTGGGTTTGTTCAATCCACCGGAGTTCTTCATGCAGACATCCCTCATCACCACATTCACCGACCTGACGCATCAAGCGCCAACGAAACCGCCTTTGTTCCCTTTGGGGCAAGTCGTGGCAACACCTGCTGTTTTGGCACATTTCACGGCCCATGGCCTCAGTCTATTGCGTTACCTCAATCGCCATTCGCGAGGGGATTGGGGCGATGTGCCGTCCGAAGACGCAGCGGCCAATGTGGCTTCCATTGAGCGCGGCACGCGCATCTTGTCCAGCTACAAGGTAGCCGATGAAACCGTCTGGGTCATCACCGAGGCTGATCGTGCATCGACCACGTTGCTGTTCCCCTCGGAGTATTGATATGAGGCTCGATCCCAAACATGTTGGCGATGCGCTGGAGCATCGCCCTGCAAGACGGCTGCTACAACTGCTGCCTTTACTTGTTGCCACTCCCGGCCAAGTGGTGGGCTACGCCCATGTGGAGCCCGTGCTGTTGGAGCAGATCGCAGACGATGCCCATGCCTTGATGGCCATGCTCCAAATGGGGGTATCCGCTGTTGGGCAACTCATGGCCCATGCAGCCCCCGAAGTGGAGGACGGCACGTTTTCATCTGACATGGTGGAAGCGCTTGGCTGGTTCTTGAGCGAGGTCTCAGAGCTTTCATTCACTTTGATGCCCTTGGTTGCTTCATGCCGTCAGCACAACGCAGATTACGCGCCCTTTGAGCCGGAATCCATGCAGCCTGTGTTTTTCTGATGGAAATCACAACCACATGCATACACCTTTTTGGAGATTTCTGATGAAAGACGCGCAACACCGCAACATCGCAACACTGGAAGTCAAGCTCAGAGCCCAAATTTTGAGTGCCCACAAACAGACCTTGAGCGCTGGTTTTGGGGCTTATTTTCAGGAAATCGGAGACACATATATATATCTTTTGGGAGATTTCTCATGAAAGGCGCGCAACAACGCAACATCGCAACATTGGATGTCAAGCTCAGAGCCCAAGCGCTCAGCGCTGCAGCCCAGTCCGAGGCCACAAAAAAAAGCTATGGCGCTGCCGTGCGGCACTTCTTGAACGCTGGGGGCAGCATTCCGTGCAACGTCCAGACTTTGGTGGAATACCTTGCCACGCTGTCTTTGACGCATAAGGTGGCCACGATAGAGCTTCGCCTCAGTGCCATACACAATGCCCATGTCTGTGCTGAGCATCCTTCTCCAGCGACATCCGCCTTGGTCAAGCGCACGATGGCGGGCATCCGGCGCACGCTGGGCACCGCCCAACGTCGTGTCAAGGCATTGCTCAAAGATGATCTGCTAGAGGCGCTGGTCTTGGTAGATAAGCAAGCCCCTAATCGTGCAGCACGAGACAAAGCCTTGCTGCTGATCGGGTTCGCCGGGGCATTCCGACGCAGTGAACTCGTGGCCCTGAAGGTGGAAGACTTGACACTTCACGATGCAGGCCTTGATGTGCTGCTTCGTAAATCAAAGACAGATCAAATGGCGCGTGGGAGAACGGTTACGCTCCCATACGCCAAGGGTGCGCGCTGCCCCGTGCGCGCCCTCAACCATTGGTTGGAAGTTGCGGGGATTACTGAGGGCTACATTTTTCGTGCGGTGTCCCGCTATGACCGTATCAGCGCAAAGCCCTTGTCTCCCCAATCCGTGGCCTTGATCGTTAAAAGCGCTGTCCGCCGCACACAAGGTGATGCGGCGGCGGCATCGTCTTCTGGCCACAGTCTAAGAGCCGGTTTTGTGAGCCAAGCGGCAATGACAGAGGGTCTTGCGTTTTGGCAAATCCGAGAAATCACAGGCCATCGCTCAGATGCCATGGTGTCCCGCTATATACGCGTGGGTCAAATGCGCAAGATTCCGAGCCTGCTATGACGCACCAGACACCAGAACAACTGCGAGCCCGGTTTCTCAAGCAGTTCAACGCACTGGCGCAGCACAGACGGCGCTATGAGGTGTTCCGGGACTTTGTGACCCTGAGCGCCATCAGCCTGAACAACGTCATGGAGCCAGACGCTGAACGTAAAGAGGCGTTGGAAGCGGAATACATGGGCATCATCCGCACCTACAGCCATGACGAAGCTCTAGGCTTTGCCGAACTGTTGGGTCTGGTGGTCAACATGCTGGAGCCCACGCCTCAAGACGTGCTGGGCGGTCTGTACATGGAGCTTGACCTTGGCAATGATAGGGCGGGGCAGTTCTTCACGCCAAATTCCATCAGCCAGTTCATGGCCCGATTGAATGGTGTGGAGCCTCCGGCTGGTCAAAACTTTGTGAGGGTGTGCGAACCTGCATGTGGTGCTGGGGGTATGGTTTTGGCCATCGCACAAGTTCTGATCGAAAGCGGCAAGAACCCCGCCACGGCGATGTGGGCGTATTGCCAAGACATTGATCGCGCCGGCGCCCTCATGTGCTTCATTCAGCTTTCATTATGGAACATTCCGGCGGCGGTGATCGTGGGGGACACGCTGGCCAATGAGGTGCGCGAGTGCTTCTATACGCCTGCGCATCATCTGGGAGCCTGGGAGTATCGGTTGGCACGAGCAGACCGTAGAGACCCACAAAGCGCTGAGCCTGAAGAAGCCACAGCAGATCAGTCGGGGAGCTTTTCCCCTGCGCAGCCTATTCAGATGCGGTGGATTTTTTGATAATTTTTCCTGATCAGCGCTTGCCTTCCACACCCGACATTTCGAACGTTGCACTAGGCTGGCTGCGGACGATCCATCGCAGCTTTATCACCTTTGCCGCATTGCTTCCGTTAGAGCCAGACGCAATGGCATCAATAGATTTTCGATGGTGTCCTCAGCGCTAAGTGTCGCAGCCCCAGCAGAAGACAACACTACGGTCCCTCTGTGAGGGCTCGACAGTCGAAGTTGGATTTTCTCCATCGCAAACTTCCTGTCTTGAGTGAGCCCAGCACAGGCAGCACGCACGTCCCGATCACCCTTGATGACCACCTTGGCGACAATGCCTGCCTCGATCTCCAAAGCTCCGATTTGAAGAGAGTCCACAACCGATGACACTCCGCCAACGTTCTGGAGCACAGCCGACCAGGACAGAACATCGACGAGAGCAGGCGTTATGGCGACCTCAAAATCTACCGCCTCAGACAACCTATTCATCAGCGCCTGAACATTGCGCGGCGGGTCAATTAGTTCCAGACCTGGTGCCGCTGAAGAAGCCCTAAACAGCGTTTGACGGAACTCAACCCGATCAAAGGTCAGCTCCTTCCCAAAGGGGTCAATGACGACATCGGTGTATTCCACCCGCTCTACGTAGCGGGCCTCAAGATAATCGTCACGTACTCGGTCGATGAAAAAACCGTGCCCCGATTCGCCCTCGAATGTACGCATCTTGATCCGCTTCGCCAATGTGCGGATCGAAGTGGGCCATTCAACTTGGAACCAGCGGTATCTTTTCATGGTCACTCCTTGGAATCACCGGATTCGTCATCGGCAGCTTCTTTCAGCAGGTCAGCCAATACCTTCCTGGCGGTTTCTTCAACGAGCGAAAATAGCTGAGCTTTCTCTGCATCGGTCACATGCACAATTGATTTCCGGTGCGTCCCTTTGTGGGCCCTAAATGCACCTTGCGTTTGATACCGAAAGCCAGTACCCGTCTTGCGATTTTCGAATCCAGCATCAAACTGAATGATGTCATTCGGTTCACGCTCATACTCGGAGCGCCACGTAATTGCTGTAATGAAAAAGCCGCGAGCAGTCAGATCTTTGTACTCCTGAGACTGAACCAGGTTTTGCCCCGACAAAGCCATGCTATGCACAACTGCTGCAAACATCTCCTTTGCAGCTCCATCCTCAAGGTCATCTTCCAAATCAAGGCTATCTTCGTCGTCCTCGCTTTTTGTTTGCAGCGATGACACCTTCAAATTCATTACGTTCTTGAGTTTGTAGCCCGGCAAAGACGAGATCAAGCGCGTAAAAAACTTGGATCGCAACGCAGGAGTGGTGAGGCCAGTCAGTTCAATCGTTTCCTCAACGATTTTTTCCTTCCGTTTCTGCTCGACCGTCTCTTTGATGGCTGCCACAACGCGCTTTGCCTTGTCTGTTGCGGGGAGCCTGACCACGGTCTGACCGTTCTCCACAAAGAACTCAATACCGGCCTCATGGCGTTCGCGCTGAAGCAGACGGGTTCGCGTGTGGTTGAATTCCTCGTAGGAAATGTTGACTGCGTAGCCGGTTCCCCCCTTTGGCCGATGGGTAACGTTCTCACTGCCCGCCGCGGCCTCCGCGTAGGCCGTCGCCGCTTCCTTCATCTCCTCAACAGAGAGCTGAGAGCCTAGGCGAACGAAGGTCGTTTTTTCACGCCTATGCGCTGGTTCTCGTTTTTGGACAATACCTGCGATGTCATGGAAGTCATGCGGCAACAGTGATAAACGATCAGCCAACTCTTCCCGAGAGTCCTCGGGCGAATAGAAAATTCCTCTGTCTCGCGCCAATTCACGTAGAACAGCGGCAGTTAGTCTTTGCTTGCCTGAAATTAGCAAATCGTAAATATCGTTGTCGTTGGCGCTCAGGTGATCAAGAAACTCAGCCATTACCATGTCCCCAAATCAATTGGTGAATAGGTGCTCTTGACCTTATTCATCGGCTCGTAGTTGATTGCATTGACATAACCAGCCAAGTCGGTCTTGCTGGCGTCAACATTGATGCCTTCAATGTATTGCTGCTGGGCACGCTGGAAAGTAGGCGACGAAATTGGCGACGCGCCAAGTGTTTTGATGGTGACTGCCGTGTTGTCGTCCAACAGTTCGTACTTGCGAAGAGTATCAATCAGATACATAAACTCGTCCGCAGTTTCCCCTTTTCTGGAATAGAAGACCACAACACCCCGCTTCGCACTTCCTTTCGGATCGCGATGTTCGAGGATAATTATGGGGGAAGTCAGCATTTCCAGCGTGGCGGCTTTGGCGGTTCTCGCCTGAAGATTCGCACGACGATTCAACTGCGGATGGAAATATGTGCAGAACTCATGCGATGGCAGCTCAGCTGGCCGCTTGCCTCGCATTCTCTGCACCTCATCACGGATATTGTCCAACCAAAAAATTTCTTTTGGCCCAAGCACGAAGAGCTTTGCCCCCCTGGGTAGATGCAAGGATTCTGGGTTAATTCCGATCAGATTCTTCTGAAAGTCTGCCTCGTATTCCCCATCGTGGTTATATACAAACAAGAGCCCACAGATTGAAGCAGTCACATGATCGTGACCATGTAGCTCCCGCCAGCGATCGCTCTTGTCAGCGCACGCAACCTGCTTTGCCAGACTCTCGACGGCGGATTTGACCGAAGCGGGGCGAATCGTCCCCTTGGCATAACTTTTCAGGTCGCAATGGACGTAAGTTCTGACCGGAGAATATGGTTCATCGTAGTAATAAACGACATCGCATGGATGCGTTTTTACATCGTGTCGCTCTTGATCTTCACACGGCCAATCATGGTTCGTCGGACCAGTACGCTCCCAGAAGAACTCGCTGAAAAGATCAGTCGCTGCTACCTCGGCAAGTTTTGCAGTATTCTCATTTTCCGCTGACATTTACGCTCCCTGTGGGTAACTAGGGATGGCCTGCATAAGTCGAATTTTCAGCCAACCCTCAAGCGTAAGTGCTTGATTTCATTGGATGGTGTTTTCTGAAAAACGAGTTATGCAGACCTTCCCTAGCTTTCTCAGTATATCGGCCCATGCTCTAAATTCGAGCTCCTTGTTTTAGCCATTATTCAACACAATGATCGGCTTCATTGAGTAAGAATTTGCCTTTTCCTTTCTACCACCACGGAATTCCGTTCTCGTCAACCTCGGGTTCTGGACCATACATGAAGTTAAGGCGTTCTTCATAGGCTCGTAAAACATTGCAAGCATTCGGCCTAAAGCAATCAGTGACAATATTGCAACCCCACCAGTTTTCGAAAAAGCCCTCAATTAATTCGCTCGCCACTTTTACGTCCCCTTTGAACCACTCGGAGGCCTTTTCGTCGTGAAAAGAGATTCGTCGCTCAAGATGCCGATGAATTTCCGCTTCCACCTCAGACAGTTCTCCTAACGAAGTGGGGATGAAGTAGGCTACTTCGAAGTCCAAACAAGGGTCTGCAGTGCGGAGCTGCTTGAAGCGAATGAGTGGATTTTGATTGGTCCGACCAACCTTGTAACGTTGGTAGTTTGCTGAAGTCATAAGCAAATAAATCCAGCCTCCAGGATTGCCACTATCCAATTCCATCTCCTACAACTTCAATGGTCAGCCCGCTACGGTTTTCAACCATCAACACGGTGCTGTACCAACTTCCTTGATTTGGGCCTGGTAGTCGTCTATTCGGGCCTTGGCAGCTTTAACGCCCTTTGAATAGTGGTTCTCATCCTTGTAGGACTGCAAACCCCACTCCTTGAGTGTTTCAATTCGCTGTTCTTCTCGCTCGATCAAATAGGTCAACGCCGTCACCCGTGCCACGTTGGCCTGCTGCACAAGACTGGTCTTGATGAGTTGGATGGTCTCGGCTTGCTGGGCCATGGCTGCAAGCGTCTTTTGCTCAAACTCTGCGTTCTGCCGCTGCTGAAGAATCATCGAGTAGATGGCCAGCGCAAGTGCTACGCCTGAAAAGAGCGCGTTGATGGCACCAAAACTGTCCCCAAAGTTGGCCGCTTTGGCAAAGTCTCCGTGCCAAAGCGTTAAGCCTGCTGACAGCACCCACATCAAAATGAATACAGCGACAAAGATTCTGGGTTTCATAAAAATCAAATCTGGAAAATGGTTTCAATGCAGCTCAGAAGCTGATCCACAGCATTTCTTGAACTTCTTGCCACTGCCGCAAGGGCAGGGTTCGTTGCGGCCTACCTTGGTGCGCAAGCGTTGAGATGTTTCCCGCTCGTGTATGGCCTCGCGCAGTGGAAGCCAAAAGGCATGGATGTTGACCAAGCTGTCTTCAATCTGCTGGGCCAGTTGTTCCCGTTGCTCAGGAGTTTTGGTCAGTTCATCCTGATCGGCAGAGAAGCTTTCTTCACCCAGCAAGCCAATGGGCCTGTACCACTGCTGTCCCTGTGGGCTGTCAAACAAGGGCTTCCAGGCGGCACGGTTGAGCGCTACACCTTCGGTAAAACCGTGTGCCCAGCCTTCCGCATCCTCAAACTCGCCGATGGCGTATTGGTAGGTGTTCCAGTAGGGCATCACCAGCGGAGGGTTCTGCTCAAACCCTGAAATGATGCTGTTGTAGTGCCGCATGACCAAGCCCATGATGTGGTTGAGTTGGTCAATGCTGTCCATCGGCGGCATCATGGCGCTGTCTTCGCCCCAAACTTTGGGGAGCCACTGCTTGGGCATGATGGTTTGCGGCCCGATGGCAATGGCATGCAAGTAGCCGTCCAAAGTGTCCAGCGTCATGGCTTCGTCATTGTCCACACCGTAGAGCAAGAACTGATCGAGTACTTCCAGCTCCGCGTCGCTCAATGGCGTCATCATGTCTGGCGCGCCTTGAGCGGTGGACTGCACAGACTGCACCAGGGATTTCAGCAATTCCGGTTCGGCTGCTTTGGCCTCCGCATGGGCGTTGGTGATGAAGTTGCCAATGCCTTCGGCTTCGATGGCCATGAAGGCTTCTTCAAGCGCTTGCTTGTCCGTTTCAAACGGGTCATCCCACACGGTGGAGGTGCCGCGCTCGTCCACGACTTCAAGGCTCCATTGGCTATCTACGCAGCGGTAGATTTGAATGCGCACACTGTGGCCGTCAGCGCTGTAGGTCTGTTCCAGCGGGGAGTGGATGATTTCAACGTCTTCGGCCATGCCCACATCATATAAGGGAAAAGACCTCAGAATGGCCTGTCAATGCCGCAGCTCTGTAATTGTCTTTATCACACACAATCAAAACAAGGCCTTGCGTTATGACTATCGGAGCGTCACGCAAACGATGCCCAACGATACGATTACCACGACGAAAATCCTGTGCTTGACCTTCTCGTGTCTGAGGCAGCACGCAGGCCACGCAACCAGTCTTTTCGTGATGTTGGATTGAGCGAGTAAGTTCACCATCTAGATTCCCCTTTGCTTGTTCTCATCACGAGACTTTTTTGGTGACACACTTGTCCACTGGGGCAATGGTTCCAGTTACGCGCCATCGGAATGAAGTGCAAAACAATCTACCAATGCCCTTGCGGTTTTGCAGCCTTCGCCACCATGCTGGCCTTGACAAAGTATTGCTCTTGGATGCCATCCTGATTCTTGGGTGCAATCACAATCTGCCGACTCTCAGTGTCTAGGCTCACAATGACGGCATCGTTGACCTTGAGACCCAAGGCCGTTGTCACGTAAAGTGGCAACAGGACGCCACGGCTATTACCCCATTTCAAGACCTTCGCCATTAACTCCTCGCTTTCTGCATCGTATAAACATCGTTGCAAATTGCAGCGCGGTGGAGCGTCCCACACGACGATGCGCACCCCTCATATTTCTCAAGTTCGCCCAAGTCAAAAAGACCCGCAACAACGCAATATCGCAACACCTCAGAGCCCAAGAGTGACAGCGTGCAAGAAACTGGTGACACACCTGTCAGCGCATCGCGCCTGGTGCCCCTACACAAAGCTTGACACCACGACCCTCAGTTAAAGCCCCGCAAAGCCTCCTTCATGGCCATGATTCCATCCCGGTGCGTTTCGCTGGTGATGGAACCCTTCTTAAAACAGGCCTCATACTCAGCTTCCAGCTTTTGCCGAATCCGCGCCCAGTTCGCCCTACAAAAACACTCCCCCTCAAGGGATTGTGGCGGGTGATAGTCGCCCGGGTATTTAAAGGCGGTGGATACCTTTTGCTTGCTCAGCTCCAAGTGCGTTGCCCAAGGAATTGCAATGTCCACCCCAAGCTCGTTCTTAAAATGGTTGCGCAGACGGTAGCGGTTGTGTGTCCTAGCCGAGCCCTTGTGTGCTGCATACAACTCGTCCAAGTCATCCCCCGCAAAATAGGCATCCAGCACGGTGCCCGCCCACACACGGTTATCTCCATTCAACTTTGCCAGCGCCTTATCTATGGCCTGCCAGTTCGGTTTTCTCACCCGATTCAACGCCCGTGCCTGCTCAATGCTTTTGAGCACGTAGTCATTAAAAATAGCCTCATACTTGCCGTCGGCATACGCTGACTCCCAAGCTGTTGCCTGCATCCACTTTGGCCCCAGCTGTTGCTCCCGCAACTTGACCTCAATGCGCAGCAGCTTCTTTGCCAAGTCCGTCAGCATCGCCTTGACTTCTTTGGACGAGAATCTGCAGTGCTTCAACTTCATCTTTTGATAGCCGCTGATTTTGGTTCCTTTAAAGCGGATGTCAGTCGTCGCGTTGCTCCTGTGCTTGGCGTGAAACTCTTCATCTCGATCAGCGGCCTGCGCGGCAAGGGAAAGGAGCCTGACCAACTCATCTGCCTCTTTGGCCGTGGCACATGCCTGTAAAAACGTGATGTCCACCCCGTGAATGCAGACATCTTTGAGGCCCAGCGCATCTAGGGTGGCTTTGGCAATCCCGCTCTTGGCCAGCCACACCTTGCAGACCAGCAAAAACGCCTGACACGATGCGTACACGCTCGTTCCGTGCAACGTGTTGTGCCCCACCAGAATATTGGGCACGTGGAAGCGCTCGAACACCAGACTGTCTGGGTTGAATGCCTGTCCGGTTGCACTGGTGGTGTAGACGTGAAACTTGCCCTTGAGCGTGCCAACATTTGAAACCCACGTTGGCGTGCTGCATGGTGCTAGTAACACCCCGCCGGGGATCGTCCGATTATTAAAACCCAGAGCGTGGTTCAAACAAGCCTTATCCTCGGCTGTGAATGAGCGAATATCCAATGTTGGCTCAATTAGTGTGTCTGTCATGATTTTGCGTTTGGAGTGTTGAGAGTAGAGCCTTTACAGCAATGGCCTAATATTCAACCGTGACCCGACCTGCGGTCAAAGTTGGGTAAACCATTGTGTTTGTGCATACCTTGGCTAATCCGATCAAGTTATTCAACGATGTTTATACGGTTAAATTAAAGATGGCCCATAGTCTTATTAACTGTCTATTGGCCTAATTGGTTTGGGTAGCTTTGGACGCGTGGTTGATCTTTAATTGGTTGGCTGGTTTGTGGACTGGTTGTAGGCATCTGGATGGTCTATAAATTACGACGGTCCTTTAGCGATTGTTGGTTGAGAACTTACAGCTGGTTCTAAATTCCAAGCATGGCTTATACGTCTATGTATGATTAAACAGTCTAAGAGCAGTCTGCAAGTTACTAATTAATGTGGTTTATGACCATCTTTAACTTCTGTGGATGGTCTGTACTTGCAGGGTATTTAACTGTCTAGGTTAGTCTATAAGTTGCTACTGAATGTGGTTATATAAACCCATGGATGGCCTTTACTTACAAGGTATTTAACTGTCTAGGTTAGTCCATAAGTTGCCACTGAATGTGGTTTATATTGTGCATATTTTTGCAACTTTGGCGATCTAACAAAAACCTTATTAAGATGTTTTCGAACCATGCTTTGGTCTGCTTTGGATACCCATTGCGGCATTTTGAGGTCTTGATTTGCAGTGACTTTATCCGGCAGATAAAGTCACTGCCATTTTCGGGATATTATTCAAAGTTTGAAACGTATCTCTTGTGAGCCCTCTCGATTGATTCAAATAAATAACCTCGGGGCGTTGAATCCAATATTCTTATGGGTTTTGACTCAATGTCGAATTCGCTCTTTAAAATGTATGCCATTTTTTTCTTGGTGATGGGGGAATTCCCAATAAATGATTTCCATGGGCTATTCGGATAGTGGATCAAACGCCCGACGAGTTCCTCGCTGCTCAAACGATCTGCATTGCTGTTTTCAAAGATTCTGAACACATCTTGCAGCAGGCGCATTGAGCTGGCCTCTTCGACAGTTTCAGATCGCGCTGCGAGTTGTCCGCACGCCATACGTACTTCCGCATGAATGTCCTGAGACAAACACGCTGCAACCTTCAATATGCCATCAAAATTCCCCGCATGAAACGAATTGAGGTTCTCAATGGGATTGATTTTCATATCTGAGAAATCATGCTCACACGCTTGGCACCATTGTCTGATTTCACCAGACATTTCTTTCAAGAAATTCTTACTCTCCATCACATCCCTTGGATTGGGCAATAGTTCCTCATCGACGGTCAGCATCAAACTTCTTCTGACGATTTCTGGCGGCGGCAGTTTCGTTGTAAAGTAAATCTTTGGGGAAAATTTAGAATAATATCGTCCGCCACCCAAATCTATAGTGGTGTATCTTGCAGTACCTTCGGAAAATATTTTGACCATCTGTTTGTTGTGGATGCATGCATCAAAATTTGCAACGATCAGTGTCTGGTTGTCAGTTTTCGTTGGCCGCATGGTTAAGGCGGTCTTGGAGATGGTGTGATTTGACCCATGCATAAGAACATCGAAGAAATAGGGCATTGCCATTCTGGCTGGATGATCATTCCTCAATTGGATACCCAGCAGCGGCATGTAATGAAGGTGTTCTTCGCAAAAATGAGCCAAAAATGCGTAGCAGACTGCGATGGATGCGTCACCCTCACTGATGCCTACACACCTCATGAGTTCGCTTCGGACACGGTAAAAACAAGAGTTGTCTGAATTTGGCTTGTTGGCGATTTTGTTTGCTTTTGATTCCTTGATTTCCTTCACCAATCCGTCAATCACAGCTTGTATTTTTTCTGGAAATTCAGTGCTGCGCTCCAGTAGATTTCTTTTATCTTCTGGGTAATGCTTGATGTGATTATTTTTAACTGCCCGAGTAGGAAAATCAGAGTTGTCATGTTCTGGGCACAAAATGACGTGATGTGTTTGGGTAAGCCTGATTGCCAAATGTTCTATATTTTTTGGATTTAAAACGTAGGCAATATCGCATTTTGTGCAATTGCTCAGTTCCAGTGCAAACCGGAAATCATCGGTAACGATGATTTGATCTTCGTTGCCTTGATAAAGTCTGATATGAGCATCTATCGGGGTATCGCCCTCTGGTAAAAAGTCCATGACAAATTCTTGAGGATTCTTTGTGGATGGACTGATGGCGACTAAGCTGCAAGATTCTCGCTTCGCATTGGTAACGAGGAATACCAGGTCCCCAGTGTGATCTTTTCCGTGCGGGAATGAGCCTTCCCATATGCCTGCCTCTCGAACTGCGTCATATTCACTTCGAAGCCAATGATCTTCAGGAACTACTTCCGAGTTATCCCAACGATTGAATGCTTCTTGCACGCTCGGTTTGATATTTTTCATTTGTCTGTCATCCTGAATTAGTTTTGTTTCTCATAAGTGGGGCGATCAAGCATTTGCTGCTCTACCCAATCGTGAATTTCTGATTCCAGCCAGCGAGAGGCAGCGCGGCGGGATGCTCCGAATTTCTTGGGCTTTGGAAACTGATGCTGCTCTATGTGCTTATGAATGAAGGACTTCTTGAATCCAACGATGGCCACAACATCATCAAGAGTGATGAGACGCGGTCCATCTTTTTTTGGGGCTCCCTCGACCTGTTTTGCACACTTGCTTTTATGACCTGCTTTGGGACGCGTTACAGACGTTGACAGGGGTTCAATCGTTGTGAGTTTTCCGTTGACATAGTTTTTTCGGTGGTATGTGAATGCGACCTTTCCGGTCATGTCCATGCGTTCGTATTTACCGTCAAACCCGATGCGATGGAATACATTGGGGTTTGTTTTGTCTTTTCCGAAAAACTCTGATTTGCCATCGCGGATTTCCCAAAGCAAGCATTTCACCAGCTGTCGTAATTTTTCGCCCTCTGGTGGCAGTGGCCGCGTTGACAGTGTGCGGACATGAATTGAATGTTCCATTGCATCCTCGCCAGATAACGCAAATGCCCGCGCTTGGCACGCACATTTGCCTGTGTAAATGAAAACCCGATGCCAATTGGCAACGAGTGCTGAATTGAAAAAAGAAGGGGAGACTGAACGCGCAATGTGGAACGTGATGTCCCTGCGGATGCCTGCTGGCATCCTTGCGTTCAAAAAGTCAAAAGCGTAGTGAGCGTACTTGTGGGTACTGATGCATTTCCCCATGACATGGGGTAGAACAACATCAGTTGGAACTTTGGCAGTTCCACGCTAGTGCCCGTGAATCGAGCAGTGGGTTTCGGGGCTGTGGTCTCTGTCGCGAAGACTGCGACCACTGCAAACAGTGATTGTTCGAGGCTATTCGCCTCAGCCAACCGCTGACTCAACCAACAGTACTCCTGTTGATACCCTGCGCTTCTGTGAGATCGAATCGTAGCAAAAAATTTGAGGCCGTGCGTACCAGTTGGCGTAAATGTTTATTACTGACAGTCAAAAGCACAAATTTTTTTGAGTTTTTGAGTGCGGTTCATGGCACGTCTTGAGCCGACGAGTACGCAACGTCTTGGCCCACACACAGGAGGTTTGGGATGGACGCTTACAAGGGAACGAGTCAGCACTAACAATTCCTGCATGAATCACTTACGGATTGAAGTGTCCTGGTCTGCGCATGACCCAAGGCTTTGATGGCTTGACAAAGCTCTTCACGCTCAAATGCTTAACACCTTCATATTTGAAATGTTTCAACATTTGGGCCGCACATGAATACCCATGATATGCAATCCAATCATTGGTTCTGGCCAGGTTGCATGTATTCCGGTTGCATAACTGATCGATTGGGCAATCGACTGCCCAATACTCAGCAAGTAATTTTCTCAGTGCTTTATCTTCTGAAGTCGCCAAAGCAGCACCATCACTCAATTTCTTGAGGAGGCACTCCATACGTTCAAAGATATTTTCAGCGGCGCAAGACATCTTGAATATGCTGATGCTATGGCTTTAGGGGTTTGCCAGTGCCCGCAAAACACAGACGCTCGATTTCCTTTTTAAAGTCTTGCCCATAGCCAAAGAAAGATGAATCGCCACGAAAAATCTCTTCGATTTTTGCTTTGAATGCAGGAAGTCTGAGTGCTGATTTGACACCTTCGCAATAGTGTTTTTCCCAAAGAGGAGCAAGTCCACTTCCCATTTGAGTACATGTCAGCCATTCATCGAACACCAGATACCAGTACATACTGATGCTGCGAATTTCAATTTCGTTTGGAACCCATGCTGGGTCATTGACGTTTGGGGGGAATGTTTTTTGAATTGCACGGATTTCGCTTTGAAAACGTGAGTGAACCTCAACTAATTTTGAGGCTTGATGAGAGTCAATTTGCTCCTTGAGTAATCCAGCTTGCCTTGATGCGTATTTAGCTGCACATAATGCAACCACAACAGCTGCGAAGCTGATAACTGCTGTAATTGCCGTGGCAATAGAGCCGATAGCGGTCCAAGTTTCACTGTCCATTTGTAAGCACTCCTATTATAAAAATTCTGAATCACTGATTTCTCATGACCAACACGACCACATCATTCACAGTCTGTAGGTTCGAGGTTTGATCAATGTTGATCTGCTTTTTGATTTGGTCTTCAAGCAAAAAAAGCAGCTCGGCCAAATCCAGTGAATCCAAATTCAACTCGTCGAAATGCGTGTTGAGCTGAATATCTTCGATATCAACGCGCAGTCTCTTGGCGATGGTTTGTCGAACCAACAGCTCTACAGCACTAAGCGTCATGGGAAGAATCGGATTGGCTGTGGTTTCTAAAGACGAGTGAGACATTGGCCCCTCCAAAGGCAAAACTATTTGTCAAAAAAATCTCGGCATCCTTTGCCGGACAAGCCTGTCGCAGCAAAGAAAACGCGATGGTGTTGTCTGGGGTGTTCAAAGCGGCGCATGCTGGGTAACCCCATCGACTGGCCTGTATGCCCAATATCGACTCCATCACGCCAGCCGCACCCATCAGATGACCCGTCGCACCCTTGGTTGAACTGATGTGTGCTGATGTCTGGCCGAACACCTCATTCAAGGCCGCGATTTCAGAACCGTCACCTGCGCGTGTGCCCGTGGCATGGGCATTGACGTAATGCACCTCTTCAGGTTGCAGTCCTGCATGCTTGAGCGCTTGTTGCATGGTCTTCACTTGGGGCGCAAGCTGCGGATGCGTCACGCATTGTGGGTCGTTGACTTGGGCATAGCCCAGACAATCCGCCAGTATGTTTGCGCTGCGGCGCTTGGCGTGTTCTTCGCTCTCCAGCACCATGCAGCCAGCGCCTTCGCCCAAGACCAGACCGTTTCTCAGTGCATCAAAAGGGCCTTGCCATTGCCCGTGTTCATTCGGTTTCGCCAGTGCCGCCAGCGCCTCCCACGCTCTGACAACTCCCGGAGCAATCAGTGCTTCAGAGCCCCCCACCAATGCCACCTCACAGCGGCCTTGTTGGATCGCCAAAAAAGCCTCGCCAATGGCCACAGCAGAGGATGCACATGCACAGGAATACGTCATCACAGGGCAGGGCAACCCCAGCCATGCAGCTATCCCAGCGGCGCTGGCGTGCGACATGGCCTTGGGAACCGTGAGCGGGGAGACTTTGCTGGTGAGGTCTGTTTTGCCCCACAGCAAACGTGTGTAGGCTTCATCCATGGTCGCTGCACCACCATAGCCCGTTCCCCAAGTCACCATTCCAATCGAATCTGCATCGATGCCTGATTGCCGCACCGCTTCATTGGCGCTATAGACCGCCATTTGGGTAACACGGTCAGCATCTTCCACGCGGCGATCAAAAATGCCCGTTGGTAAATGGCTGTCCAGTCGTGCCGCCAAAATTTCAGAGGCTCCGTGTACGTCACCTAAGCAGTGCAGAGTAATCGCCGTCTCGCCACGAAACACAGGCGTTAATGCATTCAAGCCCCAGCCAAAAGCCGAGACAGCTCCCATGCCTGTGACTACGACGCCACGACTGGCTCTTGGATTCATCAACTGGCGCTCGAATTCTCGGGCTTGGATGGTTGTGCCGCTTCTTGTGCGCGCCTTGCTGCACCTTCTAGATCCACAGCGGGATTGAGTTGTTTATCTTGCGCCTTGGCCATGGCGTTGGCGCCATGCAGGTAGATGATTTGCATCTCGTCAGAGCCTGGCTTCACACGCAGGGCGCGTCCCACCTCGTCTTTAAAGATGCCTTCACGCAAATCCTGCATCACAGATGCACTGTCCCCAAACGGCGCAATCCAATCGACCAACCAGCCTCGGTCGCCGCTGGTCCAGTCTTTGGGTTGCAAACTCTTGGGGTTCAGCACATAAGCTTCTTCCACCTCTTTGGACATTCGCGCCCACGCCACATAAGCGACTGGACGACCATTGCGCCGATACAAGCGACATTGCTTATGCATCAAAGCGGGCAACACCCACTGAAAAATGCTCGCAATGGGCCACTCTTGGTGCAACTTGGAATGCGCCATCAGCCAAACAATTTCGCCCAGCATGGACATATTAGTCACCTCGCCCTGAGCTTGATCGGGGCTAGTGGCTTGCTTTGATTCTTCTGTCATGTTTGTCCTTTATGCTGCCGTTACCCAAGCGCTGTTGACAGCAGTTTTCACTGTGCTGGGCAGCTCTGCTGCCGTCACACCGTAGGCTGTCTCGCCATCGTTGGGGGTCAAACCATTCATTGCAGAAACTAGACTGTTGACCTTGTTGTAAGACAACATATCGTTTCCGGCTTGGAAGCCCATCACATACCGCTGTGGTGCATTGACCGTGGCGCGTTTGATGGGGTCGTCGCTGTAATACCAATTCTTGAACGACATGCTGTCTGTTGAGCCCAACAAACGCATCACCAAGTCGTTGCCCACACGTTCAAACCAGAGGGATTCTTTGCTGATGCCACTCTCCAGCATGACGACATCGGTGCCATTGATACCCGCTTGTTCGCTGCCAATGTAGGTGTCATTGCCATCGCCAAACCCGAATCGGTAAATATCTTGTCCTGCGCTGGCCTGATAGGTGTCGTTGCCCGTGTCACCAATGATCACGTCATCTCCAGCACCAGCGTCAATCCAGTCATCCCCAGCGCCACCCGCTATCACATCGGCCCCAGCTTCACCATACAAGGTGTCGTTGCCCGCATCGCCAGCCAACACATCATCACCATCACCGCCATAAACCGTGTCATTGCCTGCACCGCCAGAGAGCAAGTCATTGCCTGCCTCGCCCCACAGTGCGTCATTGCCGGTTCCACCCAATGCAAAGTCTTTACCTGCACCGGCACGCAAAGTGTCGTTGCCCGCAAAGCCATCCATCCAATCGGCACTGGATGAACCTGTCAATGTATCTGCCACATCTTGGCCATCGCGCCCAAGATAGGTGTTGGTCAGTTCAGAAACATCAAAGTCTTTGCCATCAAAGAACTGGAACACCTCAATGCGGTTGCCTGTGTTGGCCCAATTGCGTACTGTGATGGCGTTTTCCAAAGCAGACAATGCCCCCTCTGGGTTGGCACGGTCACGCAGATAGACCACCATGTCAGAGCCTGAGCGCTGGAGCACCAAGTCGTCCATCGTGATGTCGGTGCCAAACAGCAACTTGTCACCACCAGGTTTGTTCTTGTCAGTTCCCACGCCAGCACTGCCGCTGTCGTTGATCACATCTTTGCCATCCCCGCGAGCGAAGATGTAAACATCATCGCCTGTGCCGCCATTGAGCGCGTCGTTGCCAGTCGAACCATGCAGCACATCTGCGGCGTTAGAGCCGTTGAGAGTGTCGTTGCCTGCACCGCCACCTAACCAAGTGGCATCCGCTGCGTTGGTCGTGAGCACATCGTTGCCTGCTGTGCCTTTACGGGCATCCACAATGTCACCAATGTCCACCGCAAAGTCGTTGATAAAGCGCAGGTTTTCCACACGGTACTGCGGAGTCGTCCAGCCTTTGACCGTGATGCTGTCTGTGACTTCTGTGCCGCTCACGGGCAACAAGGAAATCAGCAAGTCAGAGCCTACGCGCTCCAGCATGATGTCGCTGATATCAATCGCACGGCCAAACTCTACCGTGTCTTCGCCGCCATCTACAGTGCGTACCGCCGTGCGGTAGCCCGTGCGGGTTTCGTTGACCCACACTTGATAGCTGCTCTTGCCGCTGGTTCGAGTTTGCAACACCTGAGCGGTGTAGGTGTATGCTTCTTGGAACGTTTCTGTGCCTAATGCGGCTTCGTTAATCGTGTCGTGGCCATCCCCTCGGTTGAAGTGGTAGATGTCATTGCCGCGTCCACCATTGAGGGTGTCGTTGTCCGTGCCCCCTGTGAGCACATCGTTGCCATTGCCACCGTTCAAGGTGTCATTGCCCGCACCGCCCATCATGTAATCCACACCGTCGCCACCTTCCAGCACGTCATCGCCCGTACCGGCAAACATGTCGTCGTCACCGGCACCACCATCCAAGCGGTCATTGCCTGCGCCGCCGATCAGGTAGTCATTGCCAGCCAAACCATTGAGGGTGTCGTTGCCGTCTCCGCCTGAGAGCAAATCGCCACCTGCATGGCCTGTGAGCACATCGTTTGCACTCAAGCCACTGGCCACCTGCACGATATTGCTCATGTTCAGAGCCAAACCGTCCACAAAGCCAAACGTCTCAATGCGGTTCATCGCATTGCTCCACTGGCGAACCTTGATTTGGTCATCCATGTCGGCCAGCAAGGTGTTGGCATCTTCGCGCAAGCCCACCACCAAGTCGCCACCTGCCATTTGGAAGAACAAGTCTTCGAGTGAGATGCCTTGTCCAAACTGCAAGCTGTCTTTGCCGCCGTCGTCTTGCACCGTGCGAACCCGAGTTTCGGTACGGTACTGGGCCACCCATTTGCCCGACTTGCCACTGCGTTGGTAAACGCTGCCGGTGTACACCTGCACCTTGTACGTTTCAAGGTGCTGTTTGTTGTCAAAGATCTCATCTTTGCCATCACCTCGGAAGTAGAAGTAAGTGTCGTCACCGCCGCCACCTTGCAACAAGTCAATACCTTTGCCGCCCAGCAGTTTGTCATTGCCTTCGCCACCCATCAGGGTGTCATTGCCATCCATGCCCGCCAGCACATCGGCACCGTTGCCACCATCGAGCATGTCGTTGCCTGCGTCGGCAATCAGGTAGTCATCAGCCTCACCGCCGCTCAAGGTGTCGTTGCCTGCACCTGCAAACAACAAATCTTTGTCTGCACCGCCATCGAGTCGGTCATCGCCTGAGCCACCGACCAACACATCTTTGCCTGCATTGCCAGTGAGCGTGTCATTGCCTCCGCCGCCTGACAAAAAGTCACCTTCGGCAGTGCCGTTGAAGGTGTCGTTGCCCGCCATACCATTTTGGCCATTGATGATCTGGCTGAAATCCAGCGTGTTGCCATCCACAAAAGAAAAGTTCTCAATGCGGTTCTTTTGGTCAGCCCAGCCTTCTACCGTCACGCTGTCGGTGGACAAGGTGTTTTCGTTGTCGGTGGCACGCAAAGCCACCACCATGTTGTCGCCCGAGCGGGTCAACACCAAGTCTTGAATGGAAATACCCACACCAAACTGCAACGTGTCTATGCCGCCATCCACTTCACCAAATACATCACGGTAACCAATGCGTTCTTCCATTCGGGTTTGAGTGCGATAGCCTGTTTTGAGTTCATTGACCCAAGTGGCGCGCTTGCCAGAGCCCCGTTGTACTCGCTCGTAGTAGCTGTACTGTTGGCTATAAGACACCTGTTCTTGATAGGTGTATTTTTCTTTGTACCAGTCTTCTGCGTAGTCCAAGATGCGGTCTGCGCCATCACCTCGGTTAAACACATAGGTGTCGTTGTCAGCGCCGCCTTCTAAGCGGTCAGTATCCTTGCCTCCAGACAAAACATCATCACCTTTACCGCCTCGCAGTATGTCTTGACCGGCATCACCAATGAGCTGGTCATTGCCAGCGCCTGACTCCAACGTATCGTTACCTTCGCCACCCGCCAGCAAGTCCTTACCACCGGCAGTGCTCAATACATCGTTGCCAGCTCCTGCAGACAACATGTAGTCCACATCATCTTTAAGTCCTGTAAGCGTGTCATTGCCTGACCCTGTGGAAATGGCTTCCACGTTGATGCTGTCCAGCACCAGATTTACCGCGGTGTTGTCTTCCATGATGAGCTGGTCATAGCCAGCACCACCATCCAGATTGCCATAGCCTCCAGCCACATCCGCGCCATCGGCAATCAGCACGTCGTTGCCAGCACCTGCACGCATCACGTCTGCGCCTGCACCACCTTTGAGCAAGTCATTGCCTGTGCCTGACAACAGGGTGTCGTCACCTGCGCCACCATCGAGCACCAAGTCTTGGGTTTCTGCGCTGGCGTCAATGCGGTTGTTCAGTGCATTGCCCGTCACCCCAATCCAGTTGGTGCCCGAGTTATCGGGCAGCGTCACATCGGCTTGGGTGGCGTTCATCACCATGTGCTTGTACACATCGCCGCTTTCAAACTCGAATACTTTGTTGCCTTGTGCGTCTACTGTTT
>JACCDZ010835006.1_pt1 | contig 27041 bp, 33 predicted proteins | sample 7449551 | NCBI WGS metagenome assembly JACCDZ01 (sample SAMN15323452, study PRJNA562643) | freshwater metagenome | isolation source: river surface water | place: USA:Blue River Watershed | collected 2017-08-18 | reverse complement strand
TTAATTTTAGGTTTTACTTTTCCTTTGATAAATGTCTGAGCTTCATCTAACTCATTATACATCATCTTTTTCAAATAAGCCTTTTCGTTTTTCATAACCCATTTTATCTACCTTGTCCACGATACCTTTTTGGTTTTTGTTCTTTAGGTCCGTATCCTTTTTTAGCCTTGTGACTTTTTTTACCGAATGAAACTTTTTGTGAGCTTCCTACTGATTTTGCTTTTGCCATTTTGTTGTTACATTTTAGTGTAAAGTGTAACGTAACATATTGGTATAACCTATTTTTTTATTAAAAGTATTTTTTAATTAATCTAGCTCCCATAATCCACTTTTTTCCGATTGGGTTATAGACTGGCTTTCTCAAGAAAGCATCTACTTGTTTTTGTACTGCACTAGAAACAGGTTTGTATTCGGTATTATCTACAATTACAAATCTACCACTAAACATTGTTTGAAATTTACCTAAGTTTTCCTGACAAGCTTTCCAAATTTCGGTTACCAATTCATCGGATAGTGTTCTATCTCTGTTAGCGTTACGAGCCAATGCAACCTCTAAAGATGTATTCACAAAAACCATATAACAATCATATCCTAATGATTCGGCATGTTGTACTTTCTTTTTGATTTTTGTTACCTCATCGCCAGTTCCATCAATAATCATTCCCAATCTACCAGCTTCATAAAAAGCCTGTTGTTGTTTTGTTATCGATTTAGCTTTATTACGGATTGAATTTGGATTATCTTCTCCAGCAATTTTATCCCACATTTGAGGATTTTCTTTCTCAATTTTCCCCAAATCTTTTGGATTGATTCCGTTATCCTTTAATGCTTTCTCAAATGCAGTATCCGAATTTACTAATTTCAAACCACCAGCTGATACTGAACTAAATGCTCCTTTACCAACACCAAAGATTTCCTTTGCGGTATATGATTTACCACTACCAGGTCCTCCGGCTAAGAATATACATTTAAGAATACCAGGGTCATCAACTCCTTCGGTAATCATTTCTACAAACAATTCCTTTTTTAGTTGCTTTAATTCAGCTTCTAATTGTAGTAATTCTTCGGTTATTAATTTGCTCATTTTTATTTAGTCTTCTTAGGTGCTGCTTTCTTTGTAGCTTTCTTTTCAACTACAACTGTCTTTGCAACCTTAGTAGCTTTATCAGCAACTTTCTTTACCTTCTCTACAACTTCCTTAACTTCTTCTACTTTTTCTTCGATAGCGTCTGGAATATTGTTGTTGTTTGCATCCTTAACCTTACCGGTTTTAATAGCGATGAATGTAGCGATACCTGCAACAGCCAATACCAATACTACAATAGCGAATGTACTCATAATTTTTGTTTTTAGATTTTTATATAAATATATTGTTTTTGATTAAACCAAACTAATCCTCACCATAAAGCGAGTATTTGGTAATGGGTTTTTCAACCTTAACCTCTTTTGTATGGATAACCTCTACGGTTCCTTTTCTAGCTGAAAGGAAGAATTCGGTTTGTCCTGTGTTTTGGAAATGATATTCCAATGCATCCGTCAAACTGTCCAAAGTGATTGAAGGAGAACCAACAGGTGACCATCTATCACCCGGTGGAACTCTTTTCATTACTACTTCCTTAACTTCTTCGATTTTAGTTTCGATTCCCATTATGCGATTACTTGTAAGATTTTAGATTCTCTTGCAGCTGATACTTCATAATCTAAGTTTACACCTGCAGTTTCAAATTCCTTAACCACTCTAGCTTCTGCTTCAGTAACTGTCATAGCATCTACCAAATATGATTCTCTTACTTTTTTAATTTTTGTACCGCCTTTGCCACCATCTACTTCGTGTTGTACGGTCACTGTAACTTCAAAATACTTTGCCATAATTTATTGTTTTTAATTGTTTAATTACAAATATACGATTTTTTTGGGAATTCACCAAATTAATATTCATATTCTTTTTTAGGTCCTGTAAGATTTCCGTTAATTAGAAATGAACAATTGAAGCATAACATACGCAAATTATCGTAGTTATGGTTTTTCTTATTACCATCCAAAAAGTCCAAAACAAGTGGAACTCTATGGTCAATTACCCTTCTTTCACAAAACCCACAATTTGAGCACTTTTCTTCCATATAGGAGTTAAGTAATAATCTCTTTTTTAGTTTCCAAATGGGATAATTTGGGTATTTCCCAGCTATAATATCATCTAATGAATGGTAGCCACTTGTACTATTAGACCCCTTACGAATTCCTAATCCATTCGGGTTTTTTAAATCTTCAAAAACGCCATATTCTTTAGCGTATTTTTTATAAGTGTTATAAGATACACCTAATAGTTTTGCAGCTTCGGCAGCTGAACGGGCTTTACGTTGTATATCTCTTATTTCGGATTCTAAGAGTGGTCTTGCACCCAATCCTCTTTTAGTTCTCCTTTGTGGGGCTAATGTTAGATTTTTTGTTGGGTCAAAATTTGAAAATTCTTTGAATTCTTTTTCTTCTTCCATAACTAATTTGATAGACTATTTAATATTTCTATATATAAGTATATCAATTTTCTTTTTTCAATCCAAATTTTATCCATTTATACCAAATTCTTTCATGGATGTAATACTGGATAGGTTTATAAATCAATTCTGCTACCCCAAATGCGGCGCCAACTTTAATTGAACCACTTACCCACCACATTATAATAAATCCAATTAAGGTACTTAAAATTCGATATGAGATGGTTTTGGCAATATGTCTCTTACGTTGTACTATCATTATCCTTTATTCTCATCGTAGGTTATAGTTCCATCCGGCTTCATATGACCGGTACGGATTGCTGTACCACTAATTACGGCTACATCGGTTGGTGGTTCGTGATAGATTACATCATAACCTACACCTCTACCATAGTTCACCGATTCTATATCAGGAATGATACTTACTAAAATCCTATCTATATTTTCCTGAAAGAATGGTTCTTCAATTAAATCCATCATAACTTTATGAGCCGATTTAGGATTGTTCTCATCCTGAGGTACATCTCTAATTGCAACCCAAACATTCTTTCCTTTATCCAATTGTTGGCGGATTAGCCATTCGTGTCCTTTGTGCCAGTTTTGCCATCTTCCGATATACATTGCGTACTTTTTCATAACTATCCTTTTAATTTATTATATTGTTCTTTATTTTTTTTATGTTCCCATTCCATTTCAACCGGTATCCATTTTCCTCTTGGACAAGCACCTATCTTTGGCGAATACACTTTAGCTGACAAAGCACATCCACACTCACCACAATGTATTAATGGTATTGTACGTTTTGCATCACACCCGTCGCATATTTCCATTCGTTTACTTGCTAATTCATTTTGTGAATCATTTGGGTTGAACATTATACCCCATGCTTTAAATATTTCTTCTATTTTATTCATATAACATCATTTTCTCTTAAGTAGTGTACTAATTTTGTGAATGATTGAACTGGATTATCCGATGTAGTATCCATATCAAAAAAGTTCAATTCAGGAGCTTCATATCCTTCTACTTTAAATTGTTCTCTTTGTCTTTTACGATTTGTGTGAACATATATTTCAACAATACCATCTCCGCATGATTTTTTGAATTCCTCTCTCATTTCCCTATATGGTGAAACAAGGGATACAACTACATCACACCCATTTGAATTTAGAAAAAAAGCAAGTAATTGTGCGTTCTTAATGTTCTGCACTCTACCTGCTTCTGAATAATCTTTATTAAGTGTTAATTCTCTTAAGCTATCTCCATCGATATGGAATACATCCTTTCTCCAATTTCTTTTTTCAGTTTGAAGTAGTTCTTTAAGTTTGTTAGCTTGAATTGTTTTTCCAGCGCCAGGCTGTCCTGTAAACCAATATATCATAACTTTCTTTTGTTTATAAAAATAAGTATTTATTTTTTATTTATTTGTAAATGTTTTAGCGTATCTATTATAATACTCGACATTTAAGATATCCAAATTATCTTCTATCCATTTGTAATATTTTTCATATACACCATCTATTTGTTCTTTTGATAATTTTTCCAAAGGTCTTTTTGCATAATCTTTGGAAGCCTCTTTATGATTTTCAAAATTATTAGGCGAACCAATTGCACCACTTTGCTTATGACCGGCTATTTCATGTGGGTCACTCCAATTAAAACAATATGATGGAACGTAATTATTATTCCACTCATCTAATTGTTTTTCATCTCTTAGTTTAGTGTACCAACTCAATCCTTCATAACCAGTTATATCTGAACGAAATCCTATTTCTCTGATTCTATTCATCTTTACAATAACACTTGCTTCTAATGTGTTTTGACACATATCTATTTTATTTGGCGTTGCAAATAAACTTGCTCTCGGTTTCCAAGCATCAGTTCCCAATTCCTCTATACCCTCTACCGCCTGTTGTATGTGCCAAGGTAAATAAATGTCATCATCATCTGCTAACATAAAATAATCACCAGTTGCATGAGTGACTGCATCTCTACATATTTGTCCTCTATTTTCATAATCAAATCCATTCTGATAATTTATACTATTGTTTACAATAATAATACTATCATCTTCAAATCCTAAAGAATATGGATGTTCTTCATCGGTGTTGAATATTACCAATTCTTTATTTGGATATGTTTGTGCATGGTATTGTGCAACTATCCTTTCAACACAAGTAAATCTACCATAGGTAGTACATACGAAACTAACTTTTTTCATCTAAATATTTTTTGTATCTTTTTATTCCGTTTTCTAAATTAACTTTTGGTTTCCATCCTGGCATCCAATTTTCTCTCAAACTTAATGTTTGAAATTGGTAACCGATTGGTACATTTCCTTCTTCTAAGTATTCATACTCAATTCCAACTAAATCAAATATGGTTTCAAATAAATTACTTTCACCACTACCAACTTCATACCATTTGCCTTTTAATTTATTATAGTTTAATAAGGCATATATATTTGCACTTGTCACATCATCTATATAAACAAAATCTCTTGTTGGTTTATTGGGAAATAATTTAACTAATTTCTTTTTTATGTTTTGATAAATCATAGATGCCATCTTTCCCTTATGTTCTTCACCTGGTCCATACACATTAAAATATCTCAATGCAATACCACCTTTATTTATAACATAATCTTCACCTATTAATTTACTCCAACCATATAGATTAGTTGGGTTAGTACCATTAGTGCCATAAACTGATGCCGAAGATGCGTATATCAATTTTACTTTATTTTCATAACACCAATCAGTAATCCATTTTGTACTTATATAATTTGTTTGCATTATATAATTTACATCCGTAACTAAAGTGTCACTACACGCCCCTATATGAAAAACCACATCAGGTTTAAAATCTGATAATATTTGGTATAATTCATCCTTACTATGTCCTTCATCTATTCCCACAGATAAATCAAAAAAAGATAATAGTCTTCTACCAATAAATCCTCTATATCCAGTTATAGCTGCTTTCATTTAACGTATCCATTTTTTATATGAGTTCCTATATTGTTCCTCACGCTTTATTCTACCACCCCATAAATCACTTACAAATTCATCATCTTGCCAAGCTAATAGTTCTTTTGACATATAATAATTATTAGTGTACATAGCCATATAAATTGTATCTATTATACCAATATTATGGTTTAAGCTCAATACTCTATCATAGAAACATTCATTGATTACATACGCATGAGTTGCATACATTCCAGCAGTACACTTTGCTAAATTATCACCCACACTATCACACCACCCACCTGGCTCACCACCCATATAAAACAAATCCCATTCTGTATCTTTTAACTCCTCTATGCATTCTTTAACCTTATCAACAAACCCGTCTACAAATACACAGTCATCTTCGAATATTACACAATTTTTCCAACCTCTACGTTTTGCCTCTTTAATCATTTGAAAGTGAGAATATGTACATGATATCTTAATGTGCCAATCAATTCCGTTAAATGGGTTTGGTACATCTTCCTCTTTGAGTTGAATAGCTGAAAATCTTTCTACTTCAAATCCAGCTTCTTTACTTCTCTTTTCAAATGCCTCTCTCCTTTCAGTTCGTTTATCTAAATTAAGATAAAACCCACCATCAAAATAATCAAATATCATATTACTTAGGTATTGCTATATAATCAACTAAATGCTCTGCATCAATAACTTTTTTGTATTCGTATCCTAATGCATCTAATCTACTGAATACATCATTTTCATTCCACCCATATATTTGTAATTGTGGAAACTCAACTTCTATAAAAATTATAGGTTTGTGTTTTTTAATTGTTTCTATTGCACCATCCAATACTTTTGGTTCGTAACCCTGTACATCTATCTTCAATACTGCCACATTTTCAAACTCATATGAATCCAAAGGTCTAACTTCTACATCGTTATAACCAGACCCATAGTAAGCATCTAAATGAGCATTACCAATATTGATTGTATCGTCTGAATGATATTGTAGATTTTCCATTTTAAGGTTTGTATGTTCATCGCTTAGTGCTATATTGTGTGCAGTTATATTATCATATCCATTCAAAATTATATTTCCACATAATTGATAGTAAACTAACTTTTGTGGTTCGAATGATACCACTTTTCCATCATCAACTAAATCAGCAAATTCTAATGTATGAAACCCAAAGTTAGCACCAACATCAATTATTGTTTTTCCTTTAACATCCATATTATCTCTGATGTAATCAAAGATGTAGTGTTCATAGATGCCACCTCTACGAGTCATATCCGTTACCCCACAATCATTTTTAAATAGAATGTACTCCTTACGAGTCTTTACATATTCGGTTGGTAATCTTCTCATAGTAATACTGATTTTTTAGCTGTCTTTTGTATTTCATTCCAATAGTACCAACTAGCAGTACCTTCTTTGATATCTAAATTTTCATTGTATGGTAGTTTATCCATATAATGTGCTTTATAAAATTTACCGCTATCACTTCCCGTTATACCCGCATTGTGAAATATATTCATTTTCAAATAATCTTCTTCATTTGATGTTGCCCAACTAAAATCCATATTAGAATTACATATTGTTTCATAACCCATTTTCCAACCATTCCACAATACAGCCCACATATCTGCGCACCATATTTGTAATTCATGATGTGTTGGGTCTTTGGCTTTCTTTTTATTATTCAATACATTAACATCTTTAAACAATAATTCAGATTCTTTTTCAACCCTATCCCAATAATAATAAGTTAAATTTTTCATTATGTATTGTGCACCTATTGAGTTTTTTTCATTTTTTTTAATTACATCTTTACCAATTCCAACAATATCGCACATAAGAGTTAATACATCATTTCCTTTAGACATAATATAATCATGTCCAATATACCAACGGGTATCTGAACCATACCATTTATCATCATTAATCATATCTTCTGTAATCCAATCTTTAATTGGTTTTGTAAATATAATATCGCAATCGTGATAAAATATAGTTTCATATCTTAATTCAGGATTTGCTAACCAATGTTGTTTTAGGATATTTGGACGTATTGATGATATGTAATCTTTAGTTATTCGTGTATCATCATAAAAGAAAAAACGAGCTGCGTAGTTATTTGCCAATTTGGACCAAGCTTCTGGAATTACTCCATCCTTTTTCCAACATACAATATCAACATTATTTAAGTTGATACCCATTTCCATAAAATTGTTTAACATCACTTCTACCTGCCAAGTGTAATAAGGAATTGCGGGTTGTGCTGATACGAATCTTAAATTTCTTTTTACTTTGTATTTTACTAATTCATTTTCAACTTTATTCCATCTATTATCGGGACATTGTCCCATTTCTTCTGTAAATACTTTTGATTTTAACATACACCCACATAGTGAGCATATATTTCTAACCCCATCAATTTCTTTTTTATTTGGGCAAGTGTTACAAACTTCAATACGTTTAGATGCTAATTCGTTTTTTGTATTATTAGGGTCATATTCAATACCCCAAGCTTTGAAAAGTTCTTCCATTTTTTATAACCTTTATTTGTGTATAATTATCGTTTTTTTAGATTTTTTATACAATACATGCCATTCCACAATTATTAAATTCAGATGTGTACATTACTAAACCAGGCCCAGATTGTAGTGTTAATGATGCTAATTGATATGAATTACCATTTAGTGATAGAGGAGCATACCATTTACCAACAGTTACAGGTGTTCCAGTTGGGAATGCAATTTGAACGTTTGTGGCTTGTAATGTACAAGTTGCGCAATCGTATTCATCTGCATAATAATTATCATACGTTACACCGGCAGAAGTTGTAGTGGTTGTGGTTGGTGCGTCAGTTGTAGTCGATGTAGTTCCTCCACACGGAATAGTTTGTGTTATTGCGTTTGTACAAGTTCCAGTTGATGTTACCGTAACCTGTGTTGCTGCGTCATCTACACTTACACTTTTACCAGCAGTTAATTCACTTTTTGTTGCAGTAGATGGAGTCACACTTCCCACATTTGCGGTAAGATTAAAGTTAGGTCCTAAATCAGCCCCCAAACCTGCTCCTAATGTTAATGTTATATTTCTTGCCATTTTTTAATTTATATTAACAAATATTATTACCATCGATTGTTATATATACATATTGTGTTCCAGATGATAATACTGAATAACTAACATCACATGCAAATCCACCAGGACCATCAGGACAAACAGAAGTACTAGATGCAATTGTTTCACCATTAACACTACTAAATGTAATTTCGTCACCTACATCACACGTAATTGTTGTTATAAAACTACATCCGGTTGGCAATGGTCCAATATTTACATTTCCACCGAAGTTTAATGAATATTGTAAATCTCCATTTGCATTTATATATCTACCATAAACATATAATACAGTTGCCGAAGTTGTAGTTGTAGTTGCTGCTTCAGTTGTAGTTGTTGTAGTTGGAGCTTCAGTTGTTGTAGTTGTTGTACTATCACACACCACAGTAAGTCCATTATAATTACATTGTGGTGCTGCAGTTGTAGTTGTTGTAGTTGTTGTGGCAGGACAACCAGTAACTCCAGGTCCGCCAACGGTAACAACATCAATTAAAGGTCCTCCAGGGTTTGAACTTAACTCCGATAGTACATACCAAAATGCACCACCAAAAGTAACTCGTTCATTAATTACAAACGTACCAACTGTTTTTTGTGTAGAGTTTTGAGTAGAACCATCCGTACAAGAATATAAAGAATACCATGCTGGCGCTAGTGTTGTAGTTGTAGTTGTTGGAGCCGCAGTTGTAGTTGTAGTTGGGGCCGCTGTTGTTGTGGTTGTAGTTCCACCACCAGATGTTGTAGTTGTAGTTGTTGGAGCCACAGTTGTTGTAGTTGTAGTTATACAATCACCAATTGAATCTATAAATCCATCGTTTCCTATTTGTATAGTATTCCCACTATTAGGTGCTGATACATCTTTGAAGAATTTATCATTACCTTGTAGTAACGTTGTTAAAGAACTATTAGTATAAAGAGCTTTACCATTATTAAATACTCCACTAAATGTAGTTTCACACCCACCGGTGTTTGAGAAATAAACAGTTAACGGAGTTCCAGTACCCGCACAAGCCCCAGCTTGTGTATCCCACCCACCAGGTGATGGTGATGCCGAAGAATCAAAATAAATAACTAAACTACACGGTGCTTGCGTTGTTGAAGTAGTTGTTGTATCTCCAGGTAAAGTTGTGGTCGATGTGGTTGTGCCAACCGTTGTAGTTGTAGTTGTTGGTGCTGCAGTTGTAGTTGTAGTTGTTGGTGCTGCAGTTGTAGTTGTAGTTGTTGGTGCTGCAGTTGTAGTTGTAGTTGTTGGTGCTGCAGTTGTAGTTGATGTACTTGTAGAAGTAGATGTTGTTGAAGTAGATGTAGTTGAAGTCGATGTAGTTGAAGTGGTAGATGTAGTTGGACAAACTTCTTCACTTATCATTTCACCAAAACTTACTGACCAATAGTTAGCCCCATTAGAGTAGTAACCATCTACCGCAGGAGTTGTAAGATTAATATCCGAATATAAGAATGTACCAATCTGCAATGTAGCTCCTGATGGTATATAATATGTAGTTGTAGTTGCATAACAAGATTGCCAACCAGTGGTAGCATCATATCCTAAAGTAACCGATACCGGTGCTTGTGTTGTTGATGTACTCGTTGTAGTACTTGTTGGTGCCGCAGTAGTAGTTGTTGAAGTGGATGTGGTAGATGTTGATGTTGATGTTGTTGATGTAGTAGTTGTACACGAGCCAGTTGATGCAATAAATCCATTGCCAAATCGTATTCTCCACCAATTTACACCATCCGAATAAAAACCATCCGCGGCTAAAGTTGTTAATGTAATATCCGAATACAATTGCGTACCTACCTGTAAAATAGCTCCGGTTGAAGCATAGTATGTAGTTGGTGAACTTCCAAAATCGGTACATGCGGTAAAGAATATATCAATATCATACCCTAAACTAAATTGTGCAACTGCACCCGTAGTTGTAGTTGTTGTTTGTCCTGTTATCGTTAGTACAATTGATGTTGTACACGTTCCAATCGATGTAACAGTAATCTGTGTTGCCGATGGGTCTACATCTACAAATTTTCCAGCTAATAATTCAGCTTTAGTTGCAGTAGATGGAGTAACACTTCCCACGTTTGCGGTAAGATTAAAGTTAGGACCCGTATCAGCTCCTAAACCAGAATTAAGTGTTACTAATATATTCATATAGATTTAAATATTCTAATTTTTATTTTATTAAACTTCATCATAAACTATAAGCACCGTGTCCGAGCTTCCAATACTAACTGAAATGAATGAATATAATCCATCAGAAGGTATAGTGATAGCATCCACATACAATGAATTAATATACAATGTCAATTGACCCGCCGTTACCCCACTTAAAAATACTCCAAGATTGCCAACAAAGCCAGAATGAGTTCCGCTTGCAGATGTTCCACTAGCTACAGGTATAGTACCGGTATCTATTAAGAACCATGCCGGTGTAAAATCATCAATAGAAGCTCCAAACCCACCATTATTTGTTATAGTAATTGTACCAAATCCACTAGCGGTTGTAGTTGTTGTAGTTGTAGGTGCTTCGGTTGTTGTAGTTGTAGTTGTAGTTGGTGCCGCAGTTGTAGTTGTTGTAGTTGGTGCTTCAGTTGTTGTAGTTGTAGTTGTAGGTGCAGCCGTTGTAGTACTGGTAGATGTGCTTGTTGTAGTTGTTGTATAAGCGATAACAGCAGAACCACCATTGTAAGTACAATTAAGCGCTATGGTTGTAGTTGATGTTGTCGATGTTGTTGATGTCGATGTAGATGTAGTTGATGTAGTTGATGTCACATTTATACAATCCACAATAGTACTTTTAATTGTATAATTACCAAGACTATCTCTCAAAATAATATGATAAGTACCATTAAATAATCCAGTAAATTCGTATGACGTTGCACCACTTAAATTAATAGGAATTGCTGCGAAAGCATTACCAGCAGTACTACCAATTGCAATACTTTGATACACACTACTACCACCACTAAATGTATTAACATTAATAGTACCAGTTCCATTAACACCACTCCCCGTACAGTATGGAGTTAATATAAAATTTACGGATGCTAATGTAGTTGTTGTAGTTGTAGGCGGCAATGGGTCATAGGAACATTGACATGATGGATATGGGGAACAATCACCAACCTTAACTACAGTTGTAGCAGGGTTTGATGCGGTTACCGAACCACTTATCGCCGCAAAATCAATTGAACGATTCTTATTATAAATGTAATGAGTAGGTGCATAAAAACCTTCACACTCAACCCAATCTATATAAGAATCCGTATTTGCAGGTACTGAAGCCCTATAAATGTGAACAATATCTGCCATTACTTATTGTATATTTATCCAATAACTATAAGTATATATTATTATGGTTTTGGTTCTATTACATCATCTGCTACTATATATGTAGATAATCCTTCTATACTTACTTTAGCTCCTTTCTCAAAAGTTGGATAAGTTCTAGCATTAATATATTTTCGTTTACCCGCATTTATAAATGTAGATGATTGATTTCCTGTATTACAATCCCTCCAATACACATATCCTCCTCTAGCCGAACTAATCATATATTCCGTACATACGATTGGTGCACGTGTGGTAGTGGATGTTGTGGTTGATGTGGATGTCGATGTAGTTGAAGTTGATGTAGTTGTAGATGTTGTGGGCCCAACCGTTGTAGTTGTTGTAGTTGGAGCCATCGTAGTTGTAGTTGTAGTTGTTGGTGCTGCGGTTGTAGTTGTAGTTGTTGTAGTTACTTCAGTTAAATTATAATTTGCATATAAAAACTTTTGAGAACCTCCTTGTAAACTACGAGTATCCGTCCAATCATTGTTTAATCCTGTTGTGTATATGGTTGCAGTTGCGGAATTTAATAATGCAGTTTTAACTTGTGCAGGTGTATATGTTGGGTTTAATTGTAGTATTAACGCCACTACTCCAGCTACTTGCGGAGATGCCATCGATGTACCACTTATATTAACCTGTCTATAAGATGCGTTATTATAATAACTTTGTGCTGAGAATCTGGTTGTGGTTGAACATGCACTCATTATGTTTGTACCAGGTGCCCATATATCAACACCAGGTCCAGTTTCAGATGAAGTTGCTTTTTGGTCTAAAGTTGCACTAAACGGAGTTCTATCTACATTACCAACAGTTATAGCATCATCATCATGTGGAGATGAACCTCTATGAATATATCTTATACCAAGATCCGTAGAAATTATATTATCATAATCAGTTCCACCAATTATATCTATTTTAAATGAACGATTTCCCGCTGCAGTACAAACAACAACTCCGGCATCTAATAATTCCTGAACATCCACATCTACTGATGCAATTCTAGTGTTACAAATATAATTGTATCCATAAGCTGCTCCACTTAGGTTTCTGATACCATATGTTGATTGTCTATATGCCGCATTTCCGGTTGTTGATGTATCAGTAAAAGTTGTTCCTCTATAAGTTACGGATGTTACAGTATTGTAAAATGTAAGATACCCCCAACTCATATTTACTACCGTTGGTCTACTTCCAGCTTTAGATGCGTGCCAATTCTTAATAACATCAAATGCGAAAGTTGTAGATATACCAGTTCCACTATCACCACTACCTTCTAATCCACTAACCTTTACGGAATATATTCTTGCATTCTTCGCCCAACCATAAGTTTTACCGGCAGCAGTACCAGCCACGTGAGTACCATGTCCATCGAAATCTCTATAATGATTTGCGTTTTGAGTAAATCCCCCACCACTAAAAGCACCCCAATCTATTTGTTGAACTCTACTATTTCCTAAAGCGTCTTGAAATTCGGGATGGTCAACTTGAATACCACTATCTTGAATTACAACATCCACACCAGTTCCATCTAATGTGTATTCGTAATTTAATATCGTAGTTGTACCAGTACCATAAACGTTTGTTGCGTTTGATGCTCTAATCAATCCCCAATTAAGAAACGAACCTACTGATGAAGTGGTTTTTGTAAAATCTCCGGTTTGAGTTGCCGAAGGTGCAATTATAATATCATCTCTAAATTCCGGTGGTATCTCTACACAATAAACTCTATCATCTTGTCTAAGAGTTTCCGCTTCCTCATCGGTAAGCAAATACCAACATTGACGAAGTGATGCAGGTCTTTCGTTTGTAAATTCTATTCTACGATTTGGAATATAAAGTAATCCATCGGTTTCGGATTCCATATCATTCCAAAACCCATCGTAGTCAACACCAGCTTTTAACGCAACATTATATTGTTTCATTTGGTATTAGATTAATAAGTACCAACAGCTCCCATAGGTCTCCAGTTTCCACCAACTCTAACCATTCTAGCCGTTTTAACCGTAGTTACTGCAGCCGTACCAGATGCAAATACCGTTGCAATTTCACCAATTGTATTACCATTTATTTGAACTATTGCCGATGTATTTATGTTTGCTACCGTTGCATCTTTCTTAACAACCAAAGTCAAATCAAACCCCGCCCCATCGGTATCAGGTACACCTGTTATGTTAAATGTGGTTGCACTTGAACCTTCACCAGCACCACTATCTTTTACAAAATAATATACACCCCCAGCCGTACTAACCGTATTAGTTATATTTTCATATCCAGATGTTGATGTTACATAGGTTGGTGCAAATCTAGTTCCAGTTGCAACACCAGTTGTTCCATTTACAGAGAATTTTGTACCAGTACCACCTCCATAAAAAGTGAAATCACCAGTGTACGATGTATTATAGTTTAAATCCCAACCACCAACACCATTATTATTCATAATGGCAATATTAGTACCATTATCAGACCTAAATTGAGTTCCAGCTGTTATGTTTCCGTTTGCTTTTATTGTTTGGCTTGCTGTTACTGCTCCCTGAAGTGTTGTTCCTCCTTGTGAGTTAATTGTTACTCTATTTACTCCCTCAACCTCATCGTAAATTTGATATTGAAAAGTATCAGTACCAATTGAAGTACCAGCTATAAACGAACCATTGGTAGTTGTTGTTTTAACAGCTGCGTTTCTAGCTCTATTATTCTTAACAACTGCGTACATAGTACCAGATGTATCGGAGTTAAACACTTCAAATTTAGAACCAGTGAATTCATGTATATCATCGGAACTATTGCCAAACTTAGTTGAACCACTTTGGAATAATACAGAAGATGTTGTGTAAGTTGTATGTACTTCTTGTGTTGTTATTTTACCAGTAAAATATACATCGTTATTACCATCAATACTAAATGCGTTCTTTAAAGATGCAGTATATGCTTCTATTCCATTTACCTCACTTCTTAATGAACCAGTAAATGTAGATATACCCAAATTAACTAAATCTTGCGAACCAGTTTGAGTTGATTGCTTTAGGATATGAGAATCAATAGAAGATGTTACTACTGATATATTAAAGTTTATAGTATTTTGAGAACCGGTTTGAGTATTCAATGATGCGGTTGCCTGATATAATTGATAAAGTTGTGCATCAGTTGCGTAAGTGCTATCTAAAGCTGCTGTAAATGCCATTAAACCATTTGTGATTCCTATTAGAGAACCAGTCACAGAAGATATTCCCAAATTAACTAAATCTTGCGAACCTGTTTGAGTTGCTTGCTTTAGAATATGTGCATCTACCGAACTATTGATTACATTTTGTGAACCAGTGTAAGTTGAAATACTCAAATTCACTAAATCTTGCGAACCTGTTTGAGTATTTAACGATGCGGTTGCCTGATATAATTGATAAAGTTGTGCATCAGTTGCGTAAGTGTTATCTAACGCCGAAGTGAATGCCATCAAACCGTTTGTAATACCAATCAATGAACCAGTTACAGAAGAAATTCCTAAGTTTACTAAATCCTGCGAACCCGTTTGTGTATTTAATGAACGAGTTGCAAATTGAATTGATGCTGTTGCCTGATATAATTGGTATAATTGTGCATCGGTTGCATAAGTATTATCCAAAGCCGCAGTAAACGCCATTAAACCATTGGTGATTCCTATTAGAGAGCCCGTTGCAGTTGATATACCTAAATTAACCAAATCTTGCGAACCACTTTGCGTATTCATTGAACTAGTTGTTGACCCTATTCTTTGAAATACACTATTAAAAGAAGTTATCTCACTATAAATCGATGAAGTAATTAAACCTAAAGATGTATTTAATGAATTTTGTGAACCCGTTTGTACATTTAAAGATGCAGTAGTTTGATATACTCTAGCCAATTCAGTACCTATGCCAATTGAAAGTCCGTTTATACTGGTAGCAGTTGAACTACTATAATTTGTAAAAGTGGTAGAGTTAGAAGAACTTAAGTTTGTAAATGTAGTTGAATTTGAACTACTATATGAGCTAATACTTTCACTAACTGAACTACTATAATTTGTAAATGTAGTTGAATTGGATGAGCTTAAATTTGTAAATGTAGTTGAATTACTACTGCTCAAATTTGTAAATGTGGTTGAATTACTACTACTTAAGTTTGTGAATGTAGTTGAATTAGATGAACTTAAGTTTGTGAATGTAGTTGAATTTGAACTACTATATGAGCTAATACTTTCACTAACTGAACTACTATAATTTGTGAATAAGGTTGAATTGGATGCACTAAAATCAGTTAAGTTAGCGCCATTTACAATAAAAGAACCGGTTATGTTAGTTGAACCAGTAAATTCATGTATATCGGTAATTTGGTCACCTAATTTAGTGGAACCTGTTGAAAATAATATAGATGCAGTTTCGTATTCCGCAACAACTTCTCTTACGGTCAATCTACCATTAATAGTAACATTGTTGTTAATTGTCTGAGGACCGGTGAATATATTACCAGCCGAACCAGTATGTGCACTATATGCAGTTACAAATTTACTGAAATTCTCAATGTTTATTTGGTTTGTAGTACCACGTAAAACCAAAGGAATTACCGTATTTTGCAAAGGTGAGTTAGTACCTACCAAAGAACCACTTAAAGTATCAATAAAAGGTAATTCGGTTATCTTTTTATCTGCCATTTTTCAATATTATTTTCGTAAAGTTAGTATTTAACTCCTATAAATATTGAAAAATATAAATAAACTAATGTTGAAAAGGAAATCTCTATTGAGAATGCTTTATGTGTTGTATTTTCTGCTTTACGGTTGGGTATGCTTTTAATCTTCTTCTAACCGCTTCTACATTTTTAAGTGAATCATCTACAAAGAATACATCATCATATCCTTCATCTTTTACCTTTGCTTCTATCCAGTCTGCTTTTTTTTCTGGATTATTATCTCCCAATGCAATCACTTCTACATTACGGATACCCAAACTTCTAATAAAATTATATACTGGTTTGTAAGCTGCTCTTGCTGTTAGAATATAAATAGTTCTACCACTATCAGATGCCGCCATTCTTCTCAAAACTTCTACATACCCTTTAATTAATTTAGGTTCTGTTACTTTTTGAAAATCCGAAAAATCAAATTCATCACCTGGTCTTTCTTTGTAAACTGCATATTCACCAGGACTTAATTTTGATTTCTTACCATCTTTATGAGTGATGTATATAAACGAGTTTGTTTTGACAAGTGTATCATCAAAATCAAAAATACGAAGTTTTTTACTTTCACTAAATAGAGTTCTTGCTATTGGCATCCTATCCGTTGATTTGTCTTTTAGCTTTTGGAAGTGCTTTTTCTAATTTATCGTTCTCTTTTGTAAGGAATTCAACCTTAACACTCAATGCTGCCACTTCTCTTGTTAAATCTAAAATCATAGCTCTCATTTCATCCTTTTCTCTGGATGATTCCGAAAGCAATGCTTCCAATTTAGCGATGCGGTCTTTGCAATCGTGCTTTATAAACTCATCATCCTTTTCTTTCTTTTGCGCTCTTTTCTCATAGTAACGAAAAGCGGATGCTCCACCTAACATTGTTATTGCTGTTATTAGTACTGAATAGATGTTTTCCATAATTAACAAATTTTACATTCCTTTATTGGTTCTTCTTCCGTTTGAGGTAACGCTGCTGCTACATGTTCAACACCTTTCTTATCAACATATTCTTCCATTTTTTGCAACTTATCATAATAGTTAAGGTCTTCCCATACATGGTCTTTTGCTATCTCAAATGCTACTTTAGGGTCAGTAGTGTGTTCCATTTCAACTTTAACACCTTGCTTAATTTTTTCTCTAATTATTTTAGCCATTTGAGATGGGTGGTAGTATTCTTTAGCATCATACTTTTGTAGAAAATCTTTCATTGTTTTACCACTTGCCAATCCACCAGGAATTTCATCTGCTTCGTTTTTAGGCTTTTGTGTCATTCTAGCTGCTACCAACGAGATAACTGCAATTGTAAAAAATATGAAAAATGCGTACATCCCTAATTTACCCCATATAGAACCTTCCGCTTGGCCAGCTCTACCCATACTTTGCATTATATCCATTACTTCAGGTTCAGCTAATTTTTGAATTTCTGAATAATACCATCTAGTAAATGTTGAATTTAAATATTGTATCCAACCACTCATAGATACTAATGCGGTAATAACACCCATCATAGTAGCACTGGTTCCTAACTTAACTGCGATTTTATTAATCGTAGTTTTAAGGTCCTCATCTAAATCTTTTTGTTGTAGTAATGCGGCTGTTGCTTTGTTCATAGCATCCTTGCCATCAAAATCATCATCTGATGCTATTTTGTCTAGATTAAGATGTGATTTAGCTCTATCATATTTAGTAGATGCCATCTTAATTGCCAAGTTTCTAATCTTTTTTATAGAATCACCAAACCCCTCATTAAGTGTAGTTTCATTTACCGATTCCAATTTCAACTTAAAATGGTCCATCACTTCCCAAACCTCGTTATAGTCCAAATCACCCAAATCATCTAATATTTGATTTCGAGTTGCATTGGCTTTACCTGATACAAATATGGATACTGCTTTTTTAGTACTATATGTACCTTTATCATAGAATTTCATTATTTCCTTTACATGAACATCGTTTTTAGATAATTCGGAAATAAATCCTTCTCTAACCACAGAACGTATTTTTTCTTTAAGTTGCTTTTCCATTTATATACTTAACAATTTAGATATAAATATAAAGATTTATGAATTGGATTGTTTTTGTATCAAATCTATCGCAAATTTCTTCACCAATTCAGGTCCTTGTGAATGTGCCGCTTCCCAAAATTCAACTTTTCTATCTATTGATTTTATTTTTCCATCAAATGAAGGTTTTCTATTTATATAATCTTCTGTAATATAAATCCCATCCATATAAACTTGAACAATATCATATCCCAATTTAATTGCAACTGCAGATGCTGACATTGCATATGTATCTTCGGGTCCATAACCACCAAAGGAATCAGGTATACCAACAAATTCCCAAAATGATTTAGAATACATAGTATGCATTCCACATCCAAATTTAATTACAGGTGTTCTTTTTATTGTGATAGATTCTACTTTTTGTACAGTTGTATTTTCGATGGCTTCTCTTTCTGTTGAATATCCTATATGCTTATCCATATAATCGGAGTGACATAATACATCCCAACTCTCATCCCAAAATTTTGCCAATGATGGTGAAATGATATACATACCATCCATTTGATAAGATACATCTAATTGATATCTTAACATATGTTCATGAAACAAAATATCAGTATCACAGAATATGAATTGGTCATAATCTAACTTATAACTTTCTCTCTTTTGTTGAGTAGTTCCCCAACATTGAGTATCTAATATAATTTCATTTATATTTTTTATACCATTAAATAATACTCCAAATTTAGAAATAAAATATTCTTGTTTTAATTCACTATTTTCCCAATCTGTCAATTCTGGATTTAGATTTAGTGTTACTTTTAATGTTACATCATCTCTATCATCCAAATATAAGAATGATTTTTTAAATAATTGCATCTGTCTTTCAAACATTTCGATTTCAGATGGCATAACATGTATGCAAATAAGTGTTCTTTTCTTAGTCATTAAAATACATTTTTAAAGAATGGAGTAACCATATCTTTTGTTCTTAAATTAAATATGTGTAGTTGAAATATATCCCATTCAAAACTACCAACTGAATCGGTTTGCTGTACTATAAATGGAATGTTTTTAATAAATGTTGTAAAGCTTTCGTTTGTCAATTTAGAACCATCAAACATTATTTGCACATCACCTTTCATCTCATCACCAATTTGATGTATCTTATCTGATATATCAAACATAGTTTCATTTTTCTCCTCATCCACATACCATTGATAATTGCAATCAACATACAATCTATCACACCAAGGTTCTAATACTGCTAATAGTTGTGGTTGGCAATTATGTACAACAAATGTAGTATCATATCTATTTGGTACTATTGGCATCATTAATTCATCATGCAATACATCGGTATGCCACTTTCTCCACCACTCTTTGAATTTATTTTGTCTTAGTTCTAAATACTCTTTTGAATCTTTAGGTTTATACCAAATAGTTCCATCGGGCAATGGTATTTCCCTTTCAATCTCAATACCATCTTTGAATCTACTACCTCTACAAGTCATGTGATATACAAATGCATCTCTACTTTGAATTAATTTATAATCACATAGATGGAATCTATTGAATATATCAGAATCTTCCAACTCCATAGGTGCAAATAATTTATCATGCCCACCCATACTTACAAAATCTTCTTTGTATAACATCCAAGGTGCAAAAATACCATTGGTAATTTTATTCTCATTTACATATTCCGCTTCATATACAAATTTTCGGAAAGCATCGGTATTAAATGTTTCAGGCTCCATTCCAAAATCTTCCACATATTTTTCAGGACCCGGTGGGTGTAATGGTGGTTCAACACGAGTAGCACTTACAACTGTTAATGGTGCTAAGTTCTTTAACATATTACCTACATAGTTTTGTGTAACAATCATATCCGAGTGTAAGATAGTAACAACAGGAGTTTCCGCTAAACTAATACCAATATCATATAATACCGTATGTCCAACTCTTTCAGGACCTTCGTTTCTATATGTTTTAATATATGGTTTATTGAGTGATTCAATCCACTCCCATGTCCCATCGTTTGAAGCATCATCTAATATTACGATGTTATGAGTATCTCCATAACAATCTTCAATACTATGGATTGCTTGCTTTAAATATTTTAAATTATTTCGGCAAGGTATAATAAATGTAACTCTTTGATAATTTGTCATTGTTTAAATTTGTTCTAATTGAAATCCACTCATTCCGCTTGGCGTACTTACACCATTGTGGTTTTTATTATATGATATATTTTGTATTAATTTTACCGATACTCCATTTTCAGCTAACCAAATTGTTAAACTTCTTTCATTTGATATAGGAAATTCATTTCTTTCTTTGTTATAATATTTGGTTGGAAACTTTGATATTACATCCATAACTTTAGAATCTGCAATATAAAATTGGTCATTTACAAGGGACATATCAGGAATTCCTGCTGAAAATCTATGAATCGATGTGTATAAGGTATTTGGTTCTAATGTTGAAAAAAAGTATTCGGACAATTCTCCCGATTGAAAATCCAAATCACATCTACTTTTTACATACCAATCATAATCTTCTTCAATACTATTAATTACATTTTTTAAATTCCAAAATTGCCAAAATCCAGATTGTCCAGGTTCATCATTTCTATATTTAGACCATTTAGTTTTATTGAATTCTATAATTGGTGTTGTAAATATTTTTTTAATTGGCCAATTACTTTTATACCAATCTTCTTTATACTGTTCAAAGCATGATACATAGGTATCATACTCCCCAACAATTCGTAAGTGGTTGTCTATTATATTTTGACTACCACGATACGGCCCACCCATTATTATAGCTACTTTCATATATTATTTTATACAACTGAAATAAATCCAATTAGGATGACAATCGCCTGGTCCAACTTTTGTTATTTTATATTGGAAATCTTTAAACCCAATCTTAAATAAATCATTTGTTAATTGTTCAATATTTTCTATACACACATCGCATGTTCTATTAGTACCCTCTGCATCGTAATAGTTTTCGTAGTATCCCACCGTCATTGGTGATGGAGAACCAAACCCCATTTGTGCCGTAAATATACCTCCATCTTTTAGTACTCTATGTATATCTTTCATAATAGAATATCGTATATCATAAACACAAATGTGTTGTAATGCAATTGTACTCATTACAAAATCATATTCATCACTCGGTACAACGTTAATATCAACCCCACTGGATGTATATAAAGTTGGAGTTACACCATAATTAGTTGTATAGTTTCTTGCTTTTTCAATATTAATAGGACTAATATCAACACCATCTAATCTTTTAAATCGTCTTGAGTATTTTACTAAATTTCTACCAGGACCACATGCAAAATCCAAACCTATTTTTTCGGATTGATTATTAATTCTTTCAAATAAAAATTCATAGTCAGGCCAATTGTTATGTGCATCAAATGAACCAACAACTGGTTCTCTATTTTGTTCACTCCATTGTGCAGCCAATTCATTATATTGATTTAACTGCATTTGTGTATATTTGTTATTGTTATCTACCATAATATTTTATTTGTTATAATTTTCTAAGTAATATTTTAAATCTTCAGGTGTGCCCAATCCCCACATTTTATCAATGTTGAATGTTTTAATTTTTTTACAATCAGCAATTGCTTCATTATAAACAGGACACACATAGAATTCATTATTAGTTCTTATATTCTTTTCAATCATTTGCTCTGCATACTTTACATAATCACTACCCTTTGCCCAATAGTACACACCAACAGTTGCGATATCTGAAATTGGATTCTTCTCTTGCACTTCGGTAACATATCCAAACTCATCCACTTTAGCGAATGACCATTTAGGATGTGTTGAGTGGAATGAAAGAATACCACCATCAACTTTTTGTTCAATCATCTTATACATAAACTCATTACTATCCCACTCTAAGAATTGGTCAGAGTTAGCCATCAATAGTGGTGCATCGTTATCAATGAATTCTTTTGCTAATAGAGTTGTACAAGCTGCTCCTTCCGTTAATCCATCAACTTCCACAATCTTACAATTAGGAGTTATTAGATTTAATAGAGTATCTAAGTTGTATTGTTCTCTATGTGATTTTTGAACTACATAAATAAATGTAGCATCAATGTTTAAATTATCAACAACAACCTGAATCATTGGTTTACCTTCCACATCAATTAGTGGTTTTGGAAACGTATAACCAGCTTGTGCAAATCTACTTCCAGCTCCAGCCATTGGAATAAGAACATTCATCTTACCACCTTGCCATTTTGGTTTACTCATAACTTTATTTTCTTTTAATTTGTTTACTATTTTTTCTAATGTCAAATCATGTGGATTATCTACCCTCAATACATTTGCTCTACTTCTACTTGCCGCCAATAAACCATGCGGAGAATCCTCTACAATAAGAGTTTCTTCAGGCAATACTCCCATCATACTCATAGCCTTCCAATACATTTCAGGATGTGGTTTAGAGTTTTTTACATCCTCATTGGAGATGATTAAATCCATATACTCAATAAGACCTATCTTTGATAACATAACCAATACAGACCTTCTAATTGAGTTTGAAGCACATGCCAATTGATAACCTCTATCTCTCAATTCTTTGAATACTGAAACCAATACGTGATTAGTTTGTAATTGAGATATTGCTTCAATTGTTAAATGTTGTTTTCTATTCCAAACTTTCTCATGTACATCTTTTGGTAACCCCTTTGTTTTAGTTAGCATATCCAACTTTTGATTTGTTTTTAATCCATCATAAGTTGAAAGATGTTCTGCTTCCGTAATAACATATTCGTTACCAACTTCTTTTAGAGCTTGGTTTAGAGTATTGTAGTGTATTTCTTTTGCTTCAACTAGCACACCATCTAAGTCAAAGATAATTAATTTTGTCATGACATTCCTCTTTCAAATGGGTTTATATTATATTCTTCGAACATCGGATTTAATTCATTCTGATATTCTATTAAGTTCCATTTTCCTTTATTGATTGCAGTTGCTACATACGGGAATATCAAACTATCATAGTGATACAATCCTCTCTTTTTTTCTCCACCAATCTTAACCATAAAATCTCTACCATTTGTAGTAATAGCTTCTTCAAATTGCCAAATGTTTAATGGAGATATACCATTAACTTTTTCTTTGAAAATAGCCTTACGAGTTATAGTTGGTTGTATAGAAAATTTAGAATACTGATTTGATACTAATGTCTTATCGATAGGCCATTCTTCAAATCTATCACCGGCTAAAATTAATTTAACACTATCTAACATTTCATCATTAACATAACCAATATACGTTTCTAATGATTGAAAATCAATTTTATCAAATAGAATCATATCTTCATGTATAAACATAAAAGTTTCTTCTTCTATCTTATCTAAAATATCTTTCCATCTTTCAGTATATTCTTTAGTATCATCGTATATAATGCGTATATATTCGGATATTTGCGTATCATCTTCATTAACTGCAACATATACTTTAGTATCACCAATATACTTTTTTAATTGCCCAAAGAACATTGGCCAAATATCTTTCATATCAGTATGTGTATATACTATTATTGGTACACTTATTCCCATATTGTATCTAAATTTATTCTGTTATCCCACAAATCAGTTTTAATCATCCACCATTTGTAAAATGCAATTGCGTTTGAAAGGTCACCTCTATTGTTCTCTATTTCAGTTGCGAATTTATGAAACTCCGAATCCAATTTCATTTGCTCATCTAAGAAATTAAATAGGGTTGTGAATTCAACCATTACATCCGGCGAACCATAGAACCACATATCGGCAGGCCCCATGTGAAAATTATTCCAATTTGCATTATATAATTTTCCCTGCTCTATATCAGTTTGGAAATTAATACATTGAACTGCGAATGGATTTCCTAAACCTGGTCCAGATGTATTACGATTGATTCTACCCAAATCAAAACGTGCCTTAATAATTACATCATACTTTGTGTTTGGTTGCTGATGTGGTAATTTCATTACTTCAGTCACACTATACAAATGAGATAGAACTGATTGTGGTGAACGAGGACATCCTTCTAAAGTATCCAATCCCCTTTCCTTAATTAATTCGCTAAAATCTTTTTGTGGTTCAAATATAGCCTTCTTTGGTTGATACATTGCTTCTATCAACCCTTGCTTTTCCACATCCCAACTATGAATGAATACATCAACATCACCTTTATCTAAAATGTGCTTTTGAATATATTCTCTACCATCCAAACCATTTGATGTGGTATCCATCGGAGAATCAAACATACCATGTAAACATAAAGCTATTTTCATTATTCTATAACTTTATTATTTTTAAACACAGTAAATTCTGTCAAATCTCTATAACCATTTAATTCACCTAAATCTCTATTATGTTCTGGATAGTTTTGGAACATTGCCAAACCTTGTGCCGCTTGTTGTGGAGTCATATACATATTCCAACCACAAAACTCAATATCATCATCCTTATAATATTTCTCACTTCTACCTTCGTAGCGAGCTCTCTTAAACCATTCAGCTGCTTTAGCATCATCCGTTAGAATCATACCACCTTTCCAAATTGGTAATTGCTTTTTAATATGGAATGATAATCCCATATAAGTTCCCGGCATATACATTCCTTTTGTTAATCTCTTAGCCGCATCCCAAATTGGATATGGTTTTAATTGGTATGCACCTACCCAATGATTTGTTTCAGGTCTTTTATCAAAGATAACTTCACCACCGGCATGGATGATTGATTGTGGTACTGATAAATAAGTTTTAGATGGAATAGTTACCTCTTTAACTTCTAAGTACTTACACATTAAAAATAGTGCGTTAGTACAACTATCAATCGAAATAGCGTAAGGAGCTCCCGTATAAGCTGCTATTTCTTCTTCAAACATTCTTACGATTTTGTACGGGTTGTGTAACATCGGCATAATTAATTATTTTCTTTTATAATTTCAATACATAGGATATTCTTATCATTTACCATAACAAGCCTACCATCTTTTGTTTCAAACTTTGTAAACTGACCTTGCTTTATTGAATCAGTATCTACTCCATTGAATGTTCTTTTTTCTCCACCAACAAAGTGTAAAATTTTAGAAACATATTTTCCCTTTGCGGTTATTGAACTCTTTAAGCTAACCATTTTATTTTTCAATTTATAGTATGTAAAGTTATCATCTCTACCACTCACTTCAAACCCACAACTAAGGAATAACTTATCACTAGCAATATTACCATGCTTTACTTTAGCGTATGCGGTAGGCCATATAGCCATAGCAGATTTTATCATAAACTTACCAACTCCCATTCCAAAAAAATCAGGATGTGTACATACTCTAATATCATCGTCTATTACACCCACATACCCCGCAGGCTTACCATCTAATAAAGCAATACGATAATGTTGTGAATTATCTGTCATATACTTTATCTGCTGTTCTTCGGTAATCGGCTGTGTTTGTAAAAACCCATCAATTACTCTACCATCCATTCGAAGTTTTCTAACAAACTCCCAATACTCCTTTGTACATTCTACTATTACCATACACATATTTTTTGAATATCTGGTCCACCCCTATAACCCCAAAATGCCTCTAAGTAACCTCTATGAGTTGGCATGTTCATCATCGGAGTAAGACACGTTCCAATATCAATATAAGAATTATTGGGAAAATCTCTGAATAACTCATATACTGCCAAGTTGGTGAATGTTGAAGCTGAAAATAAGAATACATGATTTTCAATGTTATTCTCTTTAATCCATTGTCTAATAATGTCAATTTTATCATAATCGTTTACAAATGCGTTATACCCAACTCTAAAATCTTTTTTTATAAATGGTAGTTTTGATATATCCGCATCTTTATGTCCAACGAATACACAATCCTTGCTATAAAGAATCGGAAGTGTTTGGAAAATAAATTGAGGATAGTTACCATTAACCCATAAATTAGCCCATGTTAAACTTTCATCATCACCCCCATGTAAATCTAACTGCCATTGGAAATCCTTTTCACCAACACAACACTTACAGCTAATACCTTTGTAGTAATTAGGTTGACGGTGCTTATACGCCTCTATTAATTTGTTATATGATTCACCATGTTGTTTTGGGTCATAGTGCTTGAAATCAGCCGGTTGGTATACACCTCCTTGCTTTCTGTCTCCAATTTGGATTAAGTTATTATCTAAAACTAATTCTTTATTTTGAAGTATGTAAAGTTCACCATCAGAATAACGAGCAAATCCAAAATGCTCATCGTTTCTAATCATTTCGGTGAACTTAATAAAATGTTCTCTAAAGTTCTTCATCTAATATTTTTTTAATTTTTTCGGCTGCTCTACCATCTCCATAAGGACAAGGTTTACAAATATACGAATCTTTTTCTAATTCACCAAATAATT